>JABNAD010000124.1_pt5 | contig 14193 bp, 11 predicted proteins | sample 7240381 | NCBI WGS metagenome assembly JABNAD01 (sample SAMN11332834, study PRJNA596920) | anaerobic digester metagenome | biome: digested sludge; isolation source: digested sewage sludge-derived enrichment culture grown on H2/CO2 | place: Germany: Goettingen
CAGCCGAAAGATGTACATCAGAAACCCGCAATCCCATAAAAATATGATCGAGCCGAAATGAATGATTAAGAACAGGAAGTTAATTCCAATAACCATTAATTACTGAATAGAAATGATTACCCTAGATTAATAGTTAAGAATGGGCTGTTCAACAATGAACAGCCCACTTACATATTAAGCCAGCAATAGACTGATGGCACTGTAGAACAGCATCAGAGCCATCACTCCGTTGGCTGCCCCCCAGTATTTCTTCAGCACACTGCTGAGCAGAGCTCCGGCAAGAGCCCAGATCAGAGCACAAAGGGTTGCGATGAGAAGCATGAGTCCGGCAAAGGCAAGAACATTCGGCAGGCTGGAATCATACGGCAAAACATAGGCGGTGTATACAGTGATCGCCCAGATGTAGGCTTTGACATTGAAAAACTGCAGGAAAAATGCGCGTTGAAAGTCAAGTTCCGCAGCCTGGGCTGTTCCGGCAGATGGCCGGCTTCGCACAATGGTCCATGCGATCCAGACAATATAGCCGCTCCCGATGTATTTCATGTATTTGAGCATTTGGGGAAGGATCTCAGATAAGGTGGCACTGAACAATCCGCACAGCAACAGAACCGCCAGTAATCCCAGGACAAGTCCCCCAAAAATGGAACGACTTTTTCGGAAACCAAAGTAGCCGGCAGCATTCATGGCGACAATGTTCATAGGACCCGGGGTGATGGAAGTTATCAAGTTGTACGAAAAAAAGGACAGCCAGACCAAATAGCTCATAACTCATCCCTCACTCAGTTTTTACATTCGTCCATTTTGGTGAATCTTGGGTCCAGTATGGATGCTTAGTATTACGATGTTATACCTGACTTAATTTGTTGAATCCATCATACCACATGGTACTTTTTTGAAAAATGAGAAGTATTTTAAGGAAAAAGCAGGATCGCATCATTTGCGAACCTGCATACTGGATCGCAGCATCATATTTTCAGAAATCGTCATGGACCCGATCATGGCATCTTCATGTCGATCAACCGGCACATAGCCAATTGATACTATTGTCGTTTGAAACACCCGATCGGAAATGGGAGAATTCAGCAGCACTGAAAAACACAAAAACACCCGCAACCAGCTCACTGGTTTTCTGATTGCAGGGTGTATTCCTATCGAAACTACCTATCATTTGAAATGCCATACCATTCTCTTCTGATTTTGATCGGGATGCAGATTTTGGACCACGAATCCGTCTTTTTCCTGTTTTCTAATTAATACTTGACGTAATTCCGCTTTGTTTGTTATTCCAGAGACCACCGGGTCCACTTGGCCATATCTTTTGATCTCATATCACGATCCGACCAGTTAAAAATAACTTGAGAAATTCGATCCAGCAATCGGCTTTTCTGCTCCGGAAGCTTTCCTTTCAGAATCAGGGCATTCGTTTTATGCGTCCCGTTGAATATGGTGTTTCGCATATTCAGATGCTCCAGCAGCAGCTGCTCCTCCCGGATTGAATCGAGGACATTCAGCCGGGCAAACTCTCTGGTTCTGACTTTTTCGATCAGCTTGGCGTCCTTGAACAGGACCAGGGTGACGACACAGATCACTGCAGGGTTCACCTGGGACAAAAGACTGGCGGTATCCAATGCATTCTCCCGGCTCAACCGCTTTCCCCCAAGCCCAAGCATGATGTAGGTTGAGTAGCTTATACCGGCCTCTTCCAGAGCCAGCAGAGCCGCCTGGGTTTCCTGCCTGGTGACGCCCTTCTTGTGAAAAGCCAGAATTTCATCATTCCCCGATTCGACTCCGAGTGAGAGGTTTCCATACCCATGATTTTTGAGTTCCAGCAGCTCCTCCGGACTTTTTCTGAGGACATCGTCAACCCGGGCAAAGCTGCTGATCGTCTTTACCTGCGGGAAGCTTGCTTTCACCAGCTGAGCAATCCGAATCAGCGTCTTTGCGTCAAGACAAAAGGGATTGCCGCCCGCCAGAACAATTCGCTCCACGGGGCGTCTGGACTGGCTGTAATGTGCTTTTAGTGCTTCCAGTTTTTTCTCAATGTCTGTGAAACCCAAAAATCGAAAAGTCTGGTTATGATTCAGATCACAATAGAGGCACCGGTTCCAGCTGCAGCCCAGAGTAACAGGCACTGCCAGACTGCAGGCCTGAGTCATTGGCACATAGAAGTACTGGCCATAATCCTGATATACATCATGAAGCATCTCCCCCTCCTCCTCTCGATGAAGCAGCTGCAACACCGATCTGTTTAACTGTATCCATCGTGTCTTGGTCTTGCAGACCAACGGACATACACTTCAATCGCTTTATTTTCTGTTCATGAGATTGTTCCGGAGACGGCTTAGTCCGCTCGTGCGTCCTTCCTTCTTCTGTGAATGGTTTTTGTGATTCACCTCGATCATCAGTACTTTGTCATCCTCCTGCAGAACGGTTTCCCCATCCGGCACAATAATATGGGCACCCTGTCGCTGTACCATGATAATCAGACGATGTTCCAGATCGTTCAGGTCCTGGATCCTCCGGTTCTGCCACTGATGTCCGTGGGGAATTGAAAATTCAATCAGTTCCTGGCCGCTTTCATCAAAATGTGTTTCCCCTCCCAGAATGATCAAATCGCCCTCGCGAATGATGGTATCCCCTCTGGGAATGATTGTCTGGCCGCCCCGGTCAATCTTGGCGACAATAAAGTCAAACGTCAGATTCAGGTCCCGCACTCTGGTTCCAATCAGGCTGCTGCCCGGTTCAATCCTGGTTTCCAGAAAGCCGATTTGTGCCTTGTCCTGGTAGTAATTAAAGGTCTGGAGCACCGTATCATTGGGATCAAGCATTGCCCAGCGCTTTGCCGCCACCGGCATCAGCGAACCCTGAATGAGGGAAGACAACAGACACACTCCGAACACGATGTGGTAAATGTCCACCGATACCGAGGCACCGCTGTTAACCGCCATGATCGCAAAAGCAATCGCCGCCGCACCCCGGATTCCCGCCAGGGACAGAATATTCAGCTGATTTTTCTTCAGGCCGAAGGGCAGCATCAGGCCGTAGACCGTCAGGGGTCTGGCAATAAGCGTCATAAACAGCATAATGCCCAGGGCCATGGGAAAGGCTGCCAGGAAACTGCTGAAATCAGACAGCAGACCTAATATAAAGAAAAGTCCGATCTGCATGATCTCCGTAAATCCATCAAAGAAGAAGACTATTTCCCGTTTGCCGTGGAATTCCATATTGCCCAGATAGATGCCGAGAATATACAGTGCCAGGAATCCATTTCCGCCCAGCAGTCCGGTTGTCGCAAAGGTGACAAGAATTGCCGCTGCCATAAATACCGCGTACAGACCATCCGCCCGGATTCTCATGCTGCGGAACAGATAGCCCATGCTGAGAGCGAATACGGCGCCCAGGCCCAGGCCAATGGCGATCTGTGAAATAATCAGGAGCGGAATGGATACATCGGATCCGATAATAAGCGACAGGAACACCATGGTCATGGTATAGGCCGTCGGGTCATTGGATCCGCTTTCCAGCTCCAGCATCGGGGCTGTACTGTACTTTAAATTCAGGTTCTTGGAACGCAGGATGTTGGAGACACTGGCAAAGTCAGTGGAACCTACGATGGATCCGATGAGCAGGCCCTCCAGCAGACTTAACCCCAGAACAAAATGGCAGAATAAGCCTGTGATGACGGCGGTGGCCAGTACACCGAGCGAACTCAGGACGATGGCCTCTTTGGCAACCGGCCGCGCCATCTTCCATCGGGTGCCAAATCCACCGTAGAACATGATTACCATCAGCGCGACGGTCGCGAATCCATCCGAGAATTCATAGTCGTTGAACTGTATGCCCAACGCGCCAAAGCCCATTCCCAGGACGATGAACAGCAGCAGCGCCGGTATTCCGTGCTTGTTGGAAACCCGGATCGCAATTAATGCTAAAATCAAAATAATACCGGTTACTAAATATTGCATATGTCACTCCTTCTTACGTCAATTCCAGCGACTCATCTTCCTGCTCAGCCACCTGAAGCAGCGTACTGCCTGAGAGTCGAAATACCGTCCAGTCCTCCATGGGCTGTGCCCCCAGGGAGCGATAAAAATCGATGCTGGGCTTATTCCAGTCCAGACACCACCATTCCAGCCGTCCGCACCCTCTTTCCCGTGCGATTTGGGCAAGTTTTCGCAGAATTGCCCTGCCATAGCCCTTCTTGCGGTGTTCCTCCAGAACAAATAAGTCTTCCAGATAGATGCCGGCCCTACCCAAAAATGTGGAAAAATTATGAAAGAACAGCGCAAAGCCTACTTCTTTCTCCTCGACAACGAGGAACAGGACTTCGGCCTTGTTCTTCTCAAACAGCCACTCATTCAGCAAATCCTCCGTCGCGATGACCTCATCTGACATTTTTTCATAATCAGCCAGTTTCTTAATAAAGTCCAAAATTAACGGCACGTCCGATTCAGTGGCGTACCTGAAATAAAATTCATTGTTCATATCCTGTCATTCCTTTATATTAATTGATGTCCTGCTTACATTTTATCACTGGAATCCGGAAATAAGCCGATGTTTTCGCATCAGTTCATCCTTTAACCGGCATTATAATCAGGACTCCCGCATAATACTTCAAGTTGATCGAATCAAAAAAACGTCATCGAAAAGAATACCAAACATCACCCTATGCTCTTTGCACCAGATCTTTCCGTAGATGCATCCCTGCTGAAAAACCACTAACGTTCCTGAAAGCACACCAGCGTTTCTGAATCTTTTGCCCTCCAGCTTTGCGATCAACGCAATTTGCTGTACCAAGGGTTTCCCGAGGGAATCTCATAAGAATTCAGGAAGAACTGCACTTGTACGGCGAAAAAACTCCGGAAAAACTCCGAAAGAATCAGGGACCGAACATTGATTCAGTCCCTGAGGTTTTTTGATATGCTTTGTTCGGACTTTCGTCCAGAGCTCTATTTGCTCTTTACATATTTTGCAGCGCTTTCTCCGCAGATGTACCCTGAGGTTAGCACCCAGCCGTTATTGGCTCCGCCAAAGGTCACATAGGGTTTCTTCTCGCTGAAGAGCACACCGGCACTGTCACTGCCTACGGCATACAGCCCGGGAATGGGATCGCCAGAAGTTTTCAACACCTGAAGATCCGAATTGACATCGAGTCCGGCACAAGTATTGTAGGAGTAACTGGCCATTTTCACCGCATAATAAGGTCCTTCGCCTATTTTGACGAGGAATTCTGCGGGTTTTTTAAACTCCGTATCCGTACCGCTTCCGACGTAGCCGTTGTAATCAGCAACCGTCTTTGCCAGAATGTCCGGCTGAATGCCGATCAGACCTGCCAGCTCTTCAATGGTTTCCGCTTTGAAGACAAAACCTTCCTTCACCGCTGCCTCCAGAACATCGAACGCTTCAGGAAGCGGTGTATTTTTCGGAATGGGACCATTGTATCCGAGATACCGCGAAGCGGGTCCTCCCGGCTGGTTCTTGAATCCGTTGTCCCGAATCTTATTGATCTGCTCGGTGCTCCAGATACTGTAGTAATTGGGGCCGGCCCGCCATGGATCCAGCATGGAAATTCCGGTTTCCGAGGCAAACCGCTTGCCATCCAGTCCGACTGCCAGACTGTCGGAAGAAATTCCCATAAACATCGGGAGATCGGCCACCGACCAGGCTTCCGGCTTCCCTGTGATAGCACTGTAGGTGCCTTCCAGGTAGTTCACCTTAAATCCCAGACCTGGCTGCAGGAAAGCAGCCGAACCGGACATATGGACTTCCGGAGGCATGCCGATATTATAGGTAGCCGCTCCGTTGTCAATGGCAGCCTGAATCATTTTTCCGTCATTCCGGGCACTGCCATATACCTTCCATTCACCCTTCAGCGGATAGTACTGATCAGACAGATACTTCTTCAGCATGTCCCCGTTGCCAAGGAATCCGCCCGTGGCCATTACCACCGCTTTGGCTTTGATGGTGTAGTCTGTATTCGTGACTTTGTTATGGGCTTTTACTCCAACGACTGCGCCCTGATCATCCGTGATCAGCTCGGTGGCTTCCGTCTCCAGCATATAGTCACCGCCCAGGCTCTTGAACTTTTCGACCAGGCGATCAAAGTTAGCTGCGACTTCGCCCCGTTTGTCCGTTTTAAAGTACCACTGGAATTTCACTTCGTACCAGTCCTGTGGCGTAAATCCAGGTTTGGCATCAAAATCAAAGACAATGCCTTGTTCCAAAGCCAGCCAGTCAAAAGCTTCTCCGGACTTGGCAAAGAAAAGATCCAGCATTTCCTTTTTCGCGTCGCCTTCCGTATACTCCCACCAGGCTTTGTATAACGCATCGGCGTCGGTGTAATCTTTGCCGCCGTTATATTGTTTTTTTACTTTGGGCGGATTGATTGACATGATTTCGGAAGTCAGTGCCGTTGTTCCGCCGTACCGGGCCTGTTTTTCAATGGCCAGAACCTTGGCACCCTCCTCTGCTGCCCGCAGAGCCGTGTAGGTTCCCGCACCGCCCATGCCTACCACCAGAACATCCGTCGTCAGTTCTTTCTGAGTGAGCTCTGGTTTTACGACCTTGATAAACTGCAGCAGCGCATCCTCGGAAGATCCGCCCGCCTTCAGTGCCTGTTTCAGGCAGTCTTCAACCGCCAGCTTGGCAGCATTGCTGGTTGATGTAGCGCCAGTAACACCATCGATTCCCACGCTTTGAGCCTCCACGATTCGCGGAAGCAGTGCCTTCTCTACGGTATCGATCATGGTGGTTGTATCGCCGGATTGATCCGTCAGCCGAACGGCAGTGATCTTGTCCTCAGTCACATCCACTTCCACAACTGTCGGATAAGCCAGACTGAAACCGACCGCCTTGGCCGTGTAGGTTCCCGGCTTCATCTTGACCGATACTTCGGTTTTCGTTGCTTCCGCCTGTCGGAAACAATCCGCGGCAGCTTGAATCACCGCCTGAGAAGTCATCGTAGCACCTGAAACAATGTCGATCTTGCTGTTGTTAGCGGCTTGGATCCGTTCAGCCAGTACCGGAAGCGCCTTGCCGCCAATTTCAGCCGTTTCAGTAGCTCCCACTGCTTCAACCTTGGTTGCCTCATCCCCTGCTAAGGTGATGGAAACGCTGACCGGCCCGCCATAGCCCGAAGCCTCGGCGGTATACATTCCGTCTTTATATTGCTGTGCCTGGCCAGTGGTGGTGGCAGGCTGAGTTTGTCCTGAAGTAGTGATTGCTGTCGTGCTTGAAGGAGCCGTAGTCAGTGCTGTTGTTGTATTCGTGCCTCCGCCGGTGTCGCATCCCAAGAGAATCATCAATGTCGAAAGAAATAGCGCGATTAATTTTCGTTTCATCATGTCGCCTCTCTTTCATTAAGTTTTTGTCAACTTAATGATATCACGGTTAATATTTTAATAAAAGAATGCAATGAAGGAAAAGTTAGTTATCTCAACAACTTTTCTTAGATGTTCCTTCTTCTCCGACATGAATCAGACCGTTTGGACCATCCTCGATTTTATCTTTATCCGTTACCTTAAAATATTACAATAAAAGGGAAAAAAAAGAATGATTCCAGATTTCCGGAATCACTCCCTCTTCGCAATAATTTTCGCAGTACTCAATCACCTGATCAATCCAATCATGGAACTCATCCCGGCACAGACTGCTCCGGAACGAATCCGGAGTGAAAGAAAATCACAAGACATCCAGTTCATCCGCTCAACCCGTCGGCTCCGATATTTATTGAGACGGTCGAAGTTCAATCCAGAATGAGCCCTGATGATCCTTGGCTTCCACCCAGACGTAATATTCACCGGGTTCCGGCAGCGTGATTGCAAACTGCGAGGTCTGAACATTGTCATACCGGTCAATCACCACATCCCTGGCATTATTCTTCGCCACTACGATGGCGATGGAACCGCTCACTGTCTCCACTTCGACATCCAGGACCGGCCGGGTCCCCCGAACCGCGAAAATGGTTTCGGCTTTTTTCCCATTCATTTTGGAATAGCGCATGGCCATTCCATCCATCAGCGGAAAGGTCCGGGGATTCATCACACTGTAGCTGGATCCCCCGGAACAGGCGGTTGCCAGTACCAGCAGACAAATGGTCAGGAAGAATCCAAGCGTTCCTCTCATGTGGTTTTTCATGGAATCATCTCCCCCGGATTTTATTTCTTCTGTTTCCTCCATTATATTACTTTTTTCAGGTAGCTGCCTCTCCCGCCCAAGCCCTTTGCCCGATCGAACCGAACGGCCCACTGCCTGTTTCAGGCAATGGGCCGTTTATTATGGCAGAAGCGGAACCTGTGTTCCAAACGAAACTACTTGCCCGCTCCGACTGTTCCCGGTTCATCCTGATTGCCAGCTCCGGCAGCCCTCAGTTCATCGACCAGGATCTTTTTCATGGCCATCATGGCGCGGATCTGTTCGTCTGTAACCAGGAGTTTTGCCATGTTGTCAGGCACAATCTGCCAGGAGACGCCAAACCGGTCTTTGCACCAGCCGCATTGTTCCGCTTCGGGCACATGAGATAATTTGCTCCAGTAATAGTCGATTTCCGCCTGATCCCTACACTCAATCGTGAAGGAAATCGCTTCACTAAACTGAAAATAGGGTCCTCCGTCCGTTCCAAGGAACGGCTGATGATTCAGATTGAACCGTGCTGAGAGAACTTTATCAGTCATCCCCTGAAAATGGATATCCAGTTCCTCTCGGGGATACCTGACCAGCTCCACCAGCTCAGAGTCAGGAAAAATGCTGATATAGTAATGAATCGCTTCCTCGCAGTTATTGTCCGAAAACCAAAGGGATGGAATGATGGATTTCATCAGTTGCTCCTTTCCAAGAGTTAACTTGAGCTATTGAATGTTTTATGCCCCGATTATACCACCTGAATTCCCTTCAGTTTTCTCCACCCGGCGACGATTCCGTCAACAATCTGTGAATCATTCCCTATCGATCGGCGTTCCCCATGAAGCTGGCTCCTGCTCAGATTCGGGATCGACCTGTAAGCCCATGGCCAGTGTGTCATAGAAGCAGCCATCGATTCGTAAGTCCCGGGTCAGCTTTCCCTCCACCTGAAATCCCAATCTAAGATACAGCCGGATTGCTCGCTCATTGTCGCTTCGCACCCGCAGATTAATTTTCCGGATGCCGTTTTGTCCGCTCCATTGGATCAGCTCTTGAATCAGCTGCCGGGCGATGCCCTGCCCCCACCACTTCTGACGAACCGTGATCCCCAACTCCCCCAGATGGGCAATCCGCGGACGCTTGCCTGAATGAAAGGTCAGGTTGCCCACGATCTCTCCCTCTGCGATCGCTATCAAAAAAAGGGTGCGCTCCTGCTTTACGGCGGCTTCCAGAAAAAGAACTTCCTGTTCTAGGCTCATTCCAAATTCCCCCGGACCAAACGTCAAGTTATCACTTTCAGCGGAAACCACCTCAAGATAATCCAACATCGCTTGCGCATCCTCCACCTGTACCCGGCGAATTTCCCATTGCTGACTTCTGTTGTCCATCCTGTCTCCTTTTTCGAAACCTGCTGGTATCTTCCAGGTTCTCTTCCAAGTATTATAACTCATCCATGCCTTGATCCAGCCAAGAAAATGAATCCCGCTGCAAGATCAATCTCGACAGACCCACTCGTTCTGATCCCCAGTGCAACACTGCCCAGCCAATCAGACCATGTTTCCTAAAAAAGACATGAGACAACGTCACAGCACACCATTGCAGAGATGTCGGCTCCCATAACAGGGAGCACTATCTTTAGCTCATGGGAGATAAGTCATCGGAGTTACGTCATCGGAGATAAGTCATCGGAGTTACGTCATTCCCATTACTCTGACCTCAAGGATCTGCCTCAGCTTAACCAGCAGTACAGGATCATGGCAGGCCTTGCCAAGCGGAACCCGATGACTCCGGCTTCCAGGTCTCGTTCGATCCCATGATCAAAACAACAGATCCGTCCCGAAACCTGCCGTAGCGGAAGTCTTCGGGACGGATTGATCTGATTGGTATTTGATGGAGTTCATTCAGGCAGCTGCTTCGACGGTTCGCTTGCTTTTGCTGAACTGATAGAAAATGATGACTGCCATCAGGCCGACTCCCAGAATATCCGTTATGGGACTGGGATCGATGGATAAAAGACCGGCTCCGACAATCAGGATCCGTTCCCACCAGGCCATCCGGGTGAACATCCAACCCTCCATTCCGGCAGCGATCCCAAAGATCCCTACTAAGGAAGTGATTACGATCCGGACCACCGCCAGTGGCGTCGTATCAATGAGCAGCATGGCCGGGCTGTAGGCAAAGATGTAGGGCACAATAAAGGCTGTGATGGCAAGGCGGGTTGCTGTTACCCCGGTCTTGAAGGGATCCGACTTGGCAATAGCGGATCCGGCATAGGCCGCCAGGGCTACCGGCGGGGTAATGTCAGCCACGATGCCGAAGTAGAACACGAACATGTGGGCAGCCAGCATGGGGACGCCCATGCTCATGACGATGGGCGCGGTGATGGTTGCCATGATGACGTAGTTGGCGGTGGTCGGAACTCCCATTCCCAGGATGATGCAGCTGACCATGGTGAGGAACAGGGCCAGAAATTTACTGGTTCCGGCCACTGACATCAGGACATTGAGCAGGTCCTGGCCCAGTCCGGTCAGCGTAACAATGCCCACGATAATGCCGGCGATGGCGCAGGCTACCGCAACGCCCATGGTATTGCGGGATCCCCCGGCCAGAGCTTCGGCAAAAGTTGCCGGACTCATTCTGGTTTCCTTGGAAAACATGCTGACAATCACTGCGGCCAGGATGGCGTAAACGGCTGAATTGGCCGGAGTCCGGCCAAGACTCATCAATGCGATCAGTGTGAGAATGGGCAGGAACAGGTATCCCTTCTTCAGCAGAAGTTTCCAGAAATTGGGCAGTGTTTCTTTGGGAAGACCTTTCAAACCAAGCTTTTTGGCTTCAAAGTGAATCATCATGAAAATTCCGGTGAAATAGAGCAGGGCCGGCAGAATGGCTGTCACCGCAATGACCGAATACGGCGTATCCGTGAGTTCAGCCATCAGGAAGGCCGCCGCACCCATGATCGGAGGCATGATCTGACCACCGGTGGAGGCGGCTGCTTCCACCGCGGCGGCAAATTCGGGCTTGTAGCCGGTTTTTTTCATGATTGGGATGGTGACACTGCCGCTGCCGACCGTATTTGCAACGGAACTTCCGGAATACATTCCTTCCAGAGCACTGGAAATGACTGCTACCTTGGCCGGACCCCCGGAGGCATAGCCTGCGATGGAATTGGCCAGATCAATGAAGAAGTTTCCAATTCCCGTTTTCTCCAGGAACGATCCCAGAATGATAAACAGGACGATAAATGTGGCGGCAACGCCCAATGGGGTGCCGATGATGCCATCTGTCGTATAGAACAGCTGGTGAATCACCCGTTTCAGAGAGTGCCCCTTATAGAAGGCATAGACCACAAAGGATAAGGCGACCACCAGAATGGGGATACCCACCACTCTGCGGCAAAGTTCAATCAGCATCAGTGTGCCGATGACTCCAACAGCGATCTCCACGGGCCCGATGTTGATGGCCTTGGCCACGATGGTCTGAAAGTTGATGACATAATAGAAAAAGGCCCCGGATCCCAGAAGTGCAAACCCATAGTCATACCAGGGAATGTAGTTTACCCTTTCAATGTGGGCTTTCTTCACGGGATAAACCAGAAATCCCAGGAAAATCAGCAGGCCGATAAATGATGCCCGTCGGACCTGTTCCGGCGGAGTCGCAATCAGCGTCATCCAAAAGACGTACAGGGCAAAGCCGATGAATAAGGCCTGGATGATCTTTTTGGGTCGACCACGAAAATGGCGCGTTGCAGACTCCTTGTCGAATTCTGCCATCAGTTCTTCAATTGCTTTCGGCTGTTCCGCTGATGAAGCAGTCGTGTCTGGTTCAGGTTGTTTGTGGTTTAATTGACTCATGTTACTTCCCCTTATGGCTCGATGGTGAATGAAACGGCAGCGTTCCTGCCGCAGAGTTCCCGCAGGCTCAGCGTCCTGCCTTTCAATGTCAGCGTGTGATCTGAAACAGTTCCTACAATGAGATTCAGGCTTTCAATCTTGGTTTGAAAGCCTGAAATCACCATTCGTCCATCCCTGTCGTAGGTCAGCGTTTCGCTCGGTCCCAATTCGGTTTGAACTCCAGCCCCCAGGCCGCTGTAGATTGTCCGGACCGGAAGCAGCCGATCGCCGGATCGGGTGAGTTCGTCGATGACCGGGCTCTGATTGACCGAATGAACAAATTCCAGTGAGAAAATCTCTCCCTCAGAAAATGGCCATTGAGCAATCATCCGGCCGGAAGCCTGTTCCCGCAGCACCAGCATTGTTTCCTGAGTACATCCGGTAAGAAGCAGGATCGCAAGCACAGCCAGACTCAGAAACAGACGAAACCGCCTCATTTATTTAAGGGCTCCTACTTCCTTGTAGTATTTCTCGGCACCGGGGTGGAACTTGATGGAGATGCCCTCCACCGCGTAGGCGGTGCTGAGCTCCTTGCCCTTGGCATGAGCTTTGGCAATGGCGTCCTGATTGTCAAACAGTGCCTTTGTCAGTTTGTAGACCGTATCCTGATCCAGCTCATCCGACACAATGAAGGTAGCTTTCACAGCCAGGGTCGTAACCGCGGCATCGACTCCGCTGTAAGTACCAGCCGGTATTTCATAAGTGGTATAGAACGGATGCGCCGCCTTCAACGCGGCGGCCTTGTCAGCTTCCACGCCCAGGATCTGGATCGGCTTGGTGGTGACCAGATCCATGATAGCTGTGGTGGGCGCTCCGGCCGTACAGAAGAACGCGTCGATTTTATCATCCTTGAAGGCGTCAGCCGAAGCGGCGAAACTCAGGTTCTGCTTCTTGATGTCTTCAAAAGTCACTCCGTATGCTTCAAGAATCTGCTTGGCATTGAATTCCACACCGCTGCCCGCATCTCCGACGGAGACGCTCTTGCCTTTCAGGTCGGCGATGGTTTTTATTCCCGCCTCAGGATCCACTACAATCTGAACCACTTCCGCGTAAAGTCCGGCCATGGCTGAAAAACCTTTTACCGCACCGTCGGTGGCGAACAGATCCGTGCCATTAAAGGCATAGTCCATGACGTCATTCTGAACGATGGCCATGTTGACTTCCTTCGCGGAGATTAGCTGGATATTCGCCTTGGAAGCTCCGGTGGACTGAATATTGAAGCTGACTCCGGATTTTTCTCCCAGAATCTGACCAACCGCCGTCCCAAATGCATAATAGGTTCCCGTGTTGCCTCCGGTTGCCAGTTTCACGGTCTGCTTGGCAGCTCCGCTGGCCGAACAGGATGCCAGCAGTGCGGCTGACAACAGCACAGCCCCGATGGAAGTGATCCATTTCTTGTTCATGTTTGATCCTCCTGAATTCTCTTGATTTCTTGGTCAAATTGTATATTGTTGCAATCAATCATGTCAAGGGGAAAAGAGATAAAAATGCAATTTTAGTTTTTAATTCCTGCATTTTGACCATTGTCTTTTCCTTGGAAAAACCTGGATAAAAGATGCTTTTTCATGGTATTTCGAAAAAATCAGCATAGAATACACCCTGATATTCTAAGAAGATGCGCCATAAGCCCAAGGCAATAATGATTCCTTTCATCGATAAACTTGCATCTATCAAATAAATAGGTATATCACCCCGACATGAGCCGCTCAGTCCATTGGATAAATATTTACATAACGAGAATATTTATCCATGTATCTTCCTGCCCTTCACCATCCCATCTGGCGATCCACCCGAAGAAAACCCAATTTTTGAAATCAGGAATCAGGAATCAGGAATCAGGAATCAGGAATCAACTATCTCAAAAACACTACCTTTCCTCTTGAACCTGTTTTTTTCCAAGACAGTCTTTCCCTGCCTGCGCAAAAATCCGATGCTTTCTGGACTGACTCAGGAAGATCCGTCGATGATCCTCGTACTTCCTGAGTAGAGAAAAATGCATTAATAACGTATAATATTCAAAACGAACAAAATGTCATTCCCATAAAAAAACCTTCGTAAATGACCAGTCTGAACAGTTCGCGATCAATCGCATCGTCAATTTCTGACAAGAGACCGGCCAGCCAAACATGTTCAATGACAAAGAATCATGAACTCATAACAATGAACTACCCTCAGCTAACTG
>JABNAD010000857.1_pt1 | contig 14160 bp, 13 predicted proteins | sample 7240381 | NCBI WGS metagenome assembly JABNAD01 (sample SAMN11332834, study PRJNA596920) | anaerobic digester metagenome | biome: digested sludge; isolation source: digested sewage sludge-derived enrichment culture grown on H2/CO2 | place: Germany: Goettingen
GTTCCATTATAATAGAAAAGCGACAAAATAGCCATCTTGTCGCTTGATTGTTTTTATTTAATTTTAGGATTCATGCATGTTGCGCTGATCCGTTTAACGCCAGCTTACAATCGTTTTGCTAAACGATTCCGGAAATCAATCCGGCCAATGGCAGCCACAAGGTTGCTAAGATAATAAAGGCCAGCTGCATCCAGATGGTTGCCTTGGGCATATCGGTCATTTTGTAATAACCAGAGGTGTAGGTGATTAGCGGAATTGTATCAATGGGAAACAGATAACAGTTTCCGGCGCATAAACCCAAAGTAATAATTAATAGGGCTGGACTAATCTCCATGGTGGCAGCCAAACTGACAATCACTGGCGTCAGCACCCCGATCAGGGCCGGAGCCACCGGAACAATCAGCATGATCACAAAAATCATCACGGCTACAAAAAAGACCCCTCCCATGGTCGACAGTGACAGTGACAAGGGCAGTACATAAGTAACAAACCACTCACTGACGCCATTGGCGACAATGGTGTTGGCAATACATAAGACTGTTCCGATCAGGATAAAGGAGGTCCAGCTAACGGCCTTCATGTACTGTTCCCAGGTGAGAATCCTGATTCCGGGCAGAAAAAACAAGGTACAACCAAAAAGTGAGACCACGGCCACCTCGATAACCGGAAAAAACGAGCTCATCATCCAGAACAGCATCATCACCACAGCAATGATGATCACCTTTACTTCCCGCTGACTGATCTTTTCAGAAACGGCAATCCCATTGAGATAGACTTTTATTTCATTGGCGTCAATTTCTGTCGGCGGATGAATTTTTATCAGGATAAACCATGCCAGCGGAACCATCACCACAACAATTGGAATGGCACAGACCATCCATTGAATAAAGGTAATCTGAATTCCGGCAATACTTTGCAGCAAGCCAATTGTTAAAATATTAATACCACTACCGGCCGGGGTCATCAGGCCGCCCAGCATGACAGCAATCGGAATTCCCATCATCAGCGATTTAGCAGTTTGATGGCGGTCGGTTTCATTTTTAAACAGCTTCAGAAAGCTGGCTCCGATCCCCATGAACACCACCACCGTCGGCACATCAGTGACAATCGACGAGACCGTAGCGGCTGCAATCATGATTGCCAGAACACAGGTTTTAACATTACGCCCGAACGTTTTTAACAGACCATGCAGCACCCGTTTGACAATCGGGGTTGACGACACCGCTTCGGCCAGGCCAAACGAGGCCAACACAAAAAATAAAATCGTATTGGTAAAGCCGCCCAGGGCCGTACCCAGATTCTTGGTAACTCCCAGGGTCGGCAGCAAGGCCAAACACAAAAAACAAATAACGCCTACCGGCAAGGCTTCGGTGATCAGCATGATCAAAAAGAAAAGCAGCAAGCCGATTGTGATCATCCCATTATTACTAAGACCTTCCGGGATCGGCAGAAAATAAAAAGTGATCAACACCGCAATACTGAAAATCATCCCGATAATCTGTTTTTTATTCATACATCCCCTCGTCACTTGTGATTATTAATTACAGGTGCTGCTCAATCTTTTTAGGAAAAGAGCAGCACCGATCAAAAGCATTTTGATTTCAGTAATTATTCAACTATTGCCTGTCGTTCATCAATTTCTTTCTGATAATTGGTAATTTTATCCCGGGTCAATCGGTAACCCACCGTCAGCAGCACCGCGCCGACCAGAATTCCGATCCCCGGAATTATCACAAACAACTGAACAATTCCGGCCTTTAATTCGGGCGTAGCCGTCGCGGGATCCATTTTGGCCACAAAACCAACTGCCGCAAGCACCGCCGGGATGATCGCTCCTTTGATCAGATTACCGATTTTTAACGGTAAATTCATTAACCCCATAATCCAGCCGGAGGCTTTTGATCCAGTTTTCCATTCACTGTAGATAACAGTATCGCTGTACATTGCTGAAATCAGGGCGTAAATAAAACCAAGGAAGAATTGCGCACAGGACAACAGAATCAGTACGACCACGAGATTCGTGGCGAAAAACTGACTAATCAGAAGGAATCCACCCAGCGCATAAAACCCGACAATCCCGGCTGTACGGGTTGAGAATTTGGCAGCAGCATTTTTACTCAGATAGGCTCCAACCAGTGCCATGCCGTTTGCAACCAGCAGATATGTTGTGAACATCGGCACATTATTACTTACATAGGTAAAGAAATAAACCGCTGTTCCAGCCATAACAAAGTTGACAATCCATCGGCTCAGATCCGCCAGCAACAATACCAGTAAATGAGGGTTCTGCACCAGTGATTTTGCCATATCTTTGATAGACGTTTTTTCTTTCTTTTTCTTTTCTGTGCCGGTATTTTCATTGATTTCTTCATAACCGTCGGTCATTTTAAAATGGGCAAAGTAGGTAGCCCAATAAATCAAACACATGGCCAATGCCACCAGAGTGAATCCCAATACCGGATTGTTAATGGCTGTTCCGATATATAATACCGTCGATAAACCAACCAGTGAAAAGGCAATTTTCCCGGCATTGTTGTAGGCTCCTCGGGTTGCTGACAATTGGGCCCGGTCTTCCGGTGTACTGGAAATGGTTGGAATCAGCGCAACATTGGCAACATATGAAAAATTCCAGGCAATGTGACCAATCAGATAAGATCCGATAATAATTGCCACTGGCACCATTCCAGCACCAATAACCGTAAATTCCAGGGTATAAAACAGGGTAACAATTGGCGGGATGACCAATAACCAGGATCGATAGCGACCCCATTTCATCGGTTTCATCCCATCGATAATACCGCCGTAGAAAGGTGACAGGATCACATCAATCATACTTGTTGACGTCATAATCAGTGCCGTAGTGGCTAAATCAAATTTTGCCACATTGGTCAGAAAGTACGCCATATAATAGAGCTCCACATTGGCCATCAACGTGAATCCAAAATCACCAATCCCGTAAAATCGCTTGAGTGCATTACTTAACGGTTTTTTCATTTTCTTCTCCTTCAAATTTTTATTTTTCGGTAATTCCACAATCAGGCCATCATTTTTTGGTGGCTTAATTAGCGTTCACCAATGGAAACAAGTTAAGCCATGACTAATTCTTTGGCTTTCACAGCGGCACTGCCAGCATCTGGTGCATAACCATCGGCTCCGATTTCAGCAGCATATTCCGGCGTCACCGGTGCCCCGCCGACAATGACCTTCATTTCTGGCAAGGCTGCTTTAATGGTCTGAACTGCTTCTTTTAAGGCTGGCATGGTCGTTGTCAACAGACCCGAACAGGCCACCAGAACGACATGTTCATTTTCTTTAACTGCGGTGACAAAATTTTCGGCTGGAACATCGACGCCCAGATCAACCATATCAAATCCGGCACTTTCGATCATCATTGAAACCAGATTTTTACCAATATCGTGGAGGTCTCCGGCCACTGTTCCAATGATGCAGGTGCCCAGTGAGTTAGATCCCTCGCCAGCCATCAATGGTTTTAACACTTCCACCCCTTTGGACATGGCTTTAGCAGCAATCAGCATTTCCGGCACAAAAATTTCGCCGGCTGAGAATTTATCACCCACCACACCCATGGAAGCGATCATCGCATCCAGAATATCCTGCGCTTTATCGCCGGCATCCAGAGCTTCCTGGACCGCTGCGGCAACCTTCTTTGATTTACCGGTTTCAACCAAACCTTTTACATCTTCAATTTTTGACATGTTTTTTCTCCTTGATTTGAATTTAAACTCTTATTTTTATTTAATCCACCCGGAACCTGTGTGAGTGCCGGGCTTTGTTGTAACTTATAAAACGAACATTTATTGCTTTGATGTCGGTATACGCAAACTATTTCGTAACGTGTAGGCGAACAGGCGATAGCCTGTACGCCGTACAGTGCAGAAATTGTTTGGCGTAAACCGGCAGCGAAGCCAACGGCTCTTGTTTATTTTACAAAAATACCTTCCCGGAAGGCACCGATATATTCCATGCAATATTCATCTTCACCCATCATCGCTTCAGTGGCAAAGAGCATTCCCATCATGTCCTTGTTCAGCGGATCAAGAATAAAGCTGTCCATCCCGGCACTCATGGCCAGAACGGCAAAGGCCTGATTGGCAATCCGGCGAGCTGGCAGGTTGAAGGAAATATTACTGACGGCACCGGTGACATGAATGGTTGAATATTGTTTCTTGATTTCCCGGATCACTTCGGTCACCATGGTGATACCGTCTTCTGACGTGCACAGCATTTCAATCAAAGGATCGATGTGCATCCGGGATGGATCGATATTGTATTCCTTGCATTTTGCCATTAAGTCGCTAAATACTTCCAGACGATCCTTGGCGGTTTTGGGGATACCCTTGTCACTGTTAAGCAAAGCCACACATTCCCATTTGGTATCAGCCAGCACTTTAAAGGCCACATCGACCTTATCACCTTCCAGTGATACCGAGTTAAACAGTCCTGGCTTATTGCAGTATTTCATCGATTCAATACAGGTATAAACATTGGGGCTGTCCACCGCAATCGGCACATCGGTGGCATCCTGAACGATGTCAATCAGCCATTTCATCGTTTCCAGTTCGATATCATCGTCAACTGAAGCACAGACGTCGATGAAATCAGCTCCGGCTTCCGCCTGCCTGATGGCCAGGTTGCGGATGAACTCAGCATCTTTTTGGGCAATCGCCTTCCCGGTTGAGGGAATGGCGCCGTTAATTTTTTCGCCAATAATGATCAATTTTTTTCCTCCAAAATTTGAGATTTTATTTTTCTGCGATTAAAACAGTTCCGCACTCATCTGATCGATGGCTTTTGAGGTCGCTTCATAAACGCCCGGGAAGGAACTGATCGGGGCACCCTGACTGAGGTTGGGAATAAAGTAAAGCTTGCCGCATTCTTTGCAGGCCCGCTCCACATGTTCCATAACGATTTCCGATGTCCAGTCAGGAAAATCAATTTCACCGCTGTGAAGGCCGCCCATAAATGAAATCTGTCCGCCGTATTCTTTGATCAGCTCGGGAATATTGTTGGTATTCATGACCCCCTGCCAGATGTCAATCCCCATTTCAATCATAAATGGCACCAGGTTCACGCCATAGCTGTCGCTGTGGTGGACAATCAGCTCCACGCCGTTATCCTTATAGAAGCCATAGATTTTTTTGTAGGCCGGTAAAATAAATTCCTTAAAGGTTTCCGGCGACATAAAAGATGAAATCTGACTACCCCAGTCATCGTGATGAAAAAGCGCATCGGGATGAAGGTTTTCGACAATCTGCTTGGCATAGGCCAGCTCATACTCTGTCAGATACTCAATCAGTTCATGCATGGCTTCCGGTTCTTCATAGTAACTCATTAAGGCGTCTTCCATCCCCATCAGATAATGGGTCAGCTCAAAGATTCCCGGTGTCACAAAAGCGGTCACAAATTTCTCATCGCGATCAACTGCCTTGGCATGGGCAATGGCTTCGGTCCAGCGCTCGGCCGGATAATCGACTGACGGCGCTTTGACGTATTCCCGCCACTGGGTGATGTCATCCAGGACTTTATAACCTTTTTCATGAACCGGAAAAGAGCCAATCTGACCTTCCGGCCAACGAATGGTAATCCCCCAGGCATTTTTGACTTCGGTCCCTTTTGGTGTCATAAAGGCTTCTTTGGGCGCTTCTCTGATCAGCTCCAGAAATTCATACTGATTGACAAACCGATCCGGCTGGCCACCTTTAATCGTTTCCATTAAATTCTGTCTTTTTGTTAGCATTTCATTCTCCTTTTAAGATAATTCCCAATCGGCGCAAACCGATTTCGTACATTATTTATTTTGTACTATATTAGCACATCTGAAATGCGAACGCAATCCTTTTTGTACATTTATTTTTTTGTACGATTATTTTTATGTAACCAATTCGATCCTTGTGTGCTATAATAAATTCAAACATAAACGAATATCATAAAGAGGATCTATGAAAAAATATAAAAAAGGCTTCCAAACCGAACAAATCATACTTCAAACTGCCAAACAATTATTTTATAAAAACGGCTATACCAAAACCTCGATGCGGGACATTTGCGCCGAAACCGGTATTCAGTTGGGAACACTGACTTATTATTTTAAGAAAAAAAAGGACCTTGCCGAACGAATCTATTCAGAATTCATTGTCAGACTATTGTCCTTTGTCCGAACCAACACCTATCATGATAAAATGAATGGCATCCAAATCAATTTTCACAAACAGATCTACCATTACCATGCTATTTACAGCGATCCCCAAACCCGGTCCTTTCATGCTGAAATGCTCCACTCTGAATATATTTACCAGGAAATTATCCTGAAATTATATAATCCCTATTTTCGGGATCTGCCCAACCGGATGACTAAAGAGGACTTCGATACCGCTGTCTTTGCCGATTCCTGTCTTCGTAAAGAATTCGGCCTGCAATATATCAACGCCCCGCAAGCTAAAACAGTCACGGAACTGTACGTCACCATTCAGACCATGACGGGCCGTTTAATGCGAATTCCTGAAGAAACCACAAAGCAGTACATCCAGGAAGCCCTGACCTTTTTTGAAAACCATGATGGCTCAGCAATCCGACTCTTGCTTTGATTTAAAATGCGTTACTTAGAACACAGCTACACTACCCAGTTATTCGGCGCAATATTTTAACAAATCATCAATTTTTTAAGGATAGGAAGACAATGGCCAGTTATAAAAAAAGTATCGAAACAAAAGATAAAATTATCAAAACCGCATCGGCCCTGTTTTATAACCAGGGCTACTCTGCCACCACCATCCGGGATATTGCCAGAGATTCTGGTCTCTCGCTGAGCCGATTAAATTATCATTTCAACAGCAAAGCCGAGGTGGCCGGGGTCATCTGCAAAAAATTTCTCAGAAATTTGAATACCGAATTATTTGAAGTCATTCCAGTCAAGCACGATAAAATCCTTCGTGACACCATTCACATCCGAACCTGGATAAAAATATTTCATTCCCATAACCCAACCATGAACTTTTATTATGAGCTGGCTTGTGAGAATATTCTCAGCGAACTATTAATTGAATCGGATCACCAGCATTTTATCGAGCAGGCTGATTTTCTGAAACTCAATCTGGATTCACAAACCCTGCGGATGTATGCTCACATTTTTGTCGCCTCGCTGGTTCAGTTGATCCGGGCTAAAAAAGAAGGGGATGTTACCGTAAAGACCGAAGCGATCATCGATATGTGCAATATTCTCCATCTCAAGCTGCTGGGATTGAATCAACTTGAACGGGACAAGATTATTGCGGAGGCCAAAAAATATGCCAGTCGGATTGAGTATGCGATGACTGATTTGTCATCGATCCGGCTGGAGTATCATGAAGCATAATCACTACAACAAAGCCTGGAAGCAAAAACAAAACAGGTGGTCGCTAATCAATTGTTGATTAGCACCACCTGTTTTATTATGATTTTGATTATCCTTAGAACAAGTTAATAATGTCTTGCTTTGAAAATGGTCCCCCATGTGCCGAATAAAAAGCATCACTTGTTTTTGTCATTTTTTTGATATTATCGACCATTTTTTCAAAATCAGTCGCAAAAACGCCTAGACAGATTTCTCCATTAAAAGGATTACTCATCACCATATCGCCGATAAATGCTTCACCAGAATCAAGAAGAACAGACAACGAGCAGTTGCTGTGCCCAGGTGTATAAATCACTTTGCCTGATATCCCAAATGGACTTAAATCAAATTCATCATCAATGACGATATCTGGTTCAACTGGCGTAGGGTTTGGTTGAATTAAATCAGGCATTACTTTTAAGAATTCCCGCCCCACTTCTCCGCTTGGGATATATTCTGGGTCAATTGCTGTTTTCAATGCTTGAACGGCATTTTTATGACATAACACTTTGGCCCCAGTTATTTCTTTTAATTCTTTGGCTCTCCCATAGTGATCCCAATGTCCGTGGGTGACCACAATCAGTCTAATTTTTTCCGGATCGATATTCTGTTCAGAAAATGCTTTTAAATAGGGTTCAATACTTTTTTCGGCACCAGTATCGATCATTATCATTCCACCATCCTCAAGAATAAATAAATTTGCAACACCAAATTGAATTGATTTAACTGTGACCATAATTTCTTCTCCTTGTTTAAATTTACAGGATATAAATGCACTAATTCCCCTATTGCTAGTTTCTGTCAACGGTTAAGTCTGTCAATCTTATAATGTTTCCCGTGTAAAAGTAAGTAAATTACTTCACCAATGTCAATTAATGACTGACTCGCCGATCATTATCTCTTAATTTAAACGTATGCAATTTATTTTCAGAAGCTAATTAATTTGTTTCGATAGTTGTATTCGTGTTTTTACGTGCTTCAATTTCTTTTCTCATCTCAATAACATCGCTATCTTTCATTTTTAAAAGCAGCAGAGGTAAAATCCCGACTGCAATTAAAATTGCCGGAATAGCAAAGAATGCCATAGACATGTTGCCAATAGTCTGTTCGGTCACCGTCATTTGTGCACTGTAACCGATAAAACCAAGGACAAAGGTGATGATCAAACCACGAATAAATTGTGACGTCTTAATTGAGAATGATAGCAAACCCATGATAAATCCGGTTGTATTTTTTTTAGTTGTAAACTCCGCATAAGTTGCCGAATTAGCGTATAAACTTGTTGTCAAACCAAATGAAACCCCATAGCAAATCTGACTCAAGCCCAGACATACCATCACTGTCATTACATTGGGAGAGACCAACATTGCTACTACCATAAAAGCCGACGCCCCAGCCAAGCCAACTACGGAGGTTCCTTTTGTCCCGAACTTTGTTACAAATGTTTTTGATAACAGTGCCCCCAGTAAACAACCAATGTTGAGAACTAGCAGCATATTCCCCACTCCAGCGGGATCTTTCAAGACAATTTTACTGTAATAAGCCACCATTGCCATCATCGCATAATAACCGCTGAGGCGGAAAAAATCACAGAACAGGACTGAAATCAATGGTGGATTTTGGCCAACGCCTTTAAACATATCAATAATGGTTACCTTCTGTTGCGGGCTGTTTTCTTTTTTTACTTCCTGAGGCAGATCATATCCTTCGGTTATTTTAAAATGGATGAAATAACCGATACACATCAGCACACTGGTAACCAGTGCCGTGCAAGTATAACCGACCAGTTGATTGCCACCCCCTACATTGGTGGCAAAGAAGAGAATCATGACGATTATCAGCTTTGAACCGATGATCCGGCCAGCATTCATCCAAGCCGCAATTCTACCGGAGATATGAGCCCGTTCGGTGGGGTCATCAGTTACTGCCCCGGCCAGGGCCCGGTTAGCGGTATAGAAAATATTCCATAACGTATGTGAAATTAAGTAGCAGACAGTAAAAATAATAGCGGACGTTGTTGCGGTACCGAATTGGGTAAATTGCAGGACAAAGAAGATCGATGCAATCGCCGGACCAACCAGTAGCCAGGAACGATATTTGCCCCATTTCATATTAGATTTATCAACAATACCGCCGGCGATAAACGAGGTGATCAAATCGCCTAAACTGGTAATTGATATAATCGTTCCTGCTACAGCAATATCGAGTTTTAAAACATCCGTTAAAAACACCATCAAAAAAGCAATTTCCAGAACTACCATCAGCGAAAAAAACATGTCCCCAACGCCAAAGAAATTCTTGATTTTATTATTCATTCTGATCATCTTTTTGATCCTCCAGATCTAATTATATTATTAAACGTTTTCTTTCTAAATTAACTGACGCCTTCGACCCCAATCGGTACTCAAAGCAGACCTTCGAGCCCGACGAGGTTCGTCTTTCTGAACGACAAAGTCCGGTAAAATATAGCGACTTTATCAATCTGAAAAATTAAAGGGTTCAAGAAAACTAAACGACCAGTTCCTTTGCTGTCACGGCTGCACTGCCGGCATCAGGGGCAAATCCGTCGGCACCGATTTCTTGGGCAAATTCAGCGGTAACTGGAGCTCCACCGACAATGACTTTAAATCCGGTCAAGCCGCTGGCTTTAATCGTTGCGACCGCTTCTCGCAAGGATGGCATGGTGGTCGTCAGAAGGGCCGAACAGGCGACCAAAGTTACATTTTCATTTTCTTTAATGGCCTCCACAAATCTTTCAGCTGGCACATCCACCCCAAGATCCACCATGGTAAAACCGGCACTTTCAATCATCATAGTTACCAGATTTTTACCAATATCGTGGAGATCCCCAGCTACGGTCCCGATGATACAGGTTCCCAATGATGTAGAGTTGTCCCCAGCCAATAACGGTCTTAAAACATCCACACCTTTTGCCATAGATTTAGCGGCAATCAGCATTTCCGGTACAAAGATTTCCCCGGAAGAGAATTTATCACCAACCACACTCATGGAAGCAATCATGGCTTCTAGAATTTCACTGGCCTTTGCTCCCCCATCTAGGGCTTCCTGCACAGCTGCTGCCACTTTTTTTGACTTACCGGTTTCGACTAAACTTTTTACTTCTTCAATTTTTGACATTTTTTTCTCCTTAATTTTTTTAATTGTGTGCTCTGACTATTTTACAAAAATACCTGCGCGGAAGGCGCCGATGTATTCCATACAGTATTCGTCTTCCCCCATCATCGCTTCGGTGGCAAAGAGCATCCCCATCATGTCTTTGTTCAGTGGATCGAGGATGAAGCTATCCATCCCGGCGCTCATGGCCAGGACCGCAAAGGCCTGGTTGGCAATCCGTCGGGCCGGCAGGTTGAAAGAAATATTGCTGACGGCACCGGTGACATGAATGGTCGGATATTGGGCTTTGATGCCACGAATGACATCGATCACCATGGTAATGCCATCTTCCGAGGTACACAGCATTTCAATCAATGGATCGATGTGCATTCTTGACGGATCAATATTGTATTCTTTGACCTTAACCATCAGATCGGCAAAGACATCCAACCGATCTTTGGCGGTTTTGGGAATTCCCTTATCACTGTTAAGCAGCGCGACGCATTCCCATTTAGTGTCGGCAATAGCTTTAAAGGCCACGTCGACCTTATCATCTTCTAAGGAAACTGAATTAAACAACCCTGGTTTATGACAGTATTTCATCGATTCGATGCAAGTGTAGACATTGGGGCTGTCTACGGCGATTGGTACGTCGGTGGCATCCTGAACGATATCGATCAGCCATTTCATGGTTTCCAGTTCGATGTCATCATCCACTGAAGCGCAGACATCTATAAAATCTGCTCCGGCTTCCGCCTGTTTGATGGCCAGGTTTTTAACAAATTCGGCATCTTTAGCCTCAATCGCTTTCGCAGTCGAAGGGATGGCGCCGTTTATTTTTTCTCCAATAATGATCAATTTTAAACCTCCAGATCAGGAACATACTCGATGCCGGCTTTTTTTGCATCCATAAACGGTTTCCCGTGTTTTTTGATAAATTCCAGACAAATGACTTCATTGGCGGGATTCAAGCTGTATGCTGGAGTTGAATCGATAATCAGTCCGGTTCCATCGCTGGCCAGCATATTCATCCACTCGACAACCATTTTTTCAATCGCCTGACGGCTTGAACCGGCTTTGCCGAGAACTCCCTGGGTATCCAGCCCTGGCATGAAGACAATTTTGTCACCGTATTCTTTTTTTATCTGAACGAGGTCATTACAATTCATAACACTGTCCCAGCCATCAAAACCGCAATCCAGCCAATCTGGAATCAATTTTTCAATGCGACCACAGCTGTGATGGATTATATATTTATAGCCGATTTCCCGCGCTGCGGCAACGATCCGCTTATATTCAGGGAAAAGGTATTGATTATAAAAATCCGTCGACAGAAACTGCGAAGCCTGGGTAGCCATATCATCATGGTAAACCAGAATGTCCGGTTTAACGATTTCATATACTTTTTTATACAGTCGGATTTTATGCTCGGTCAAAGCTTTGAGCATTTCGCCAAACTCCTCCGGCTCTTCCATACAGGCACAGAGGGCATTTTCAAAACCCATTAAAATGTGAGACCGTTCAAAAATACCAATCAGCGACACATATTGGATCATTTTTTCATCCCGATTTGTAAAAGCTTTGGTTTCTTCAATCATTGGAGTAAAGTCTACCTTTTCAAGATCAGGTATATTGATTTTTCCCCGCCAATCCTCAAGATCTTCAAACTTGATATCACTGGTGTCCGGGTGGGTCAAGTTAAGAGATGATGGGCAGCTGATCCAATGACATCCCCAGGCGTCATGACCGGTGGTCATAATTGGTCGTTCAACAACATAATCTCGGATGCCATAGGCATCGCTCCCCAGATGCGGAATATGGTCCGGTTGTTTGTGCTGAAAAATCAATTCCATGTTTTCGCGTTCAGTCATTTTGTTTCTCCTTTATTTCTTTTTTGTTTTTTTCAACAATTTGACTTTATTAAGATCAGTGCATTATACTAGAGGCACAGCTTTTCTTGAAATTGTTGTTATTCGTATTATCATATTATTTACAAAATTAAACATCGGACGGTTGGACAGATAAAATAAAAAAAAACTGTGCGATCTGCACAGTAGCGGAGATGAAAATGAAGATTTCATTACAGGTTATTCTGGAAAGATTGAATTTAAAAGAGCATGCAGCTTCACTAAAATCACCATATAACAGTGTTTTTGAAGATATTCGACTGCTTTCGCCTGATCTAAAAGCCCTCGAAGCAGGCATTTTATATGTTGGCAATTGTCCCCCTGAAAACGGTGTTATTATTGAGCACGGCAGTGGTCTTTGCCTGCTGAACAGTACCGGTTCATGCCCCTGTGATGTTCTTTTTATTCGCAGTGACCAATCCTTTCTGGATTTATTTAACCGGATCTCACAAATATTTTTCCGGTTTCGGACACAATTTGAACAACTGACGCAAGCCATTCTGCAGAAAAAGGGTTTTCAAAAAGTAATTGAGCTTGCTTTTGATATTTGTGGCAACCCGGTTTATCTGGTCGATTCCAGTTTTAAGGTGCTGGGAATTTATGGACCAGAGACCATGCCGGAGATGAGTGCGACCTGGCGGCGGCTTTTAAGTGACGGTTATATGCCCTATGATGTCGTGATGAAGCTGATTGAAAGCAACGAGTTGCAAACAATGGAAACCGGCATCTGCGCTGATTTGATTTTATCGAACTATTTCTATATCCCCTTTATAAATTATAACATCCGCTACAAAGGCCGTATTCAGGGACATTTTTTTGTGGTGGGGATGTTCAAAAAAATCACCCCAGGAGATATTGAACTGACAAATCTGGTTGGACCCTACCTTCTCGATGCGATCCGCTCCGATCCCAATTTTCAAGCCACCCGGGGGCGATACTATGAACACTTTATCATTGACATGCTGGAAGGCAAAAATATTCGTGCCGAGTATCTCGCTGACCAGGTAGAAGCCCTGCAATTGGATCTCAATGATTTCTTCACCATTGTTAAAATCAAACCACAACAGCATGATGAACTGCGAAACGAGCAGATTGCCCGCCAACTGGAAAATTTCAACGGCAGCAAACCGGTGCACTATGATGACAGCATTGTCGGAATTTTTTCGGGAAAACAGTACCAACAAAGAAATCTCTACGAAAAACTGGGACAAATCAGCTCCAATTTGAATTGTCACATTGGGATCAGTGATGAAATACAGGGCTTTGTAAATTTACCTATTCAGTATCTTCAAGCCTCTAACGCAATTACCTTGGGCCGCTTGATGGAATTGCCCGAAACGATTTATTCCTATCAGGATGTGATGCGCTATTATCCATTATTATTTATCCAAAATAAAAAAGACTTAATCTCAATGTGCCACCCAGGCGTTATGATCCTTCGCTCCTACGACGCCGAACATGATTCAAAATATATTGAAACCCTGGAAACCTACTTAAAAAATGAACGTCATAGTCTGCCCACGGCCACTGATCTTCATATCCATCGCAATACCCTAACGTATCGGCTAGAGAAAATCGAAGCGCTTTTCCATTTTAATCTGGAAGACGCTTTTGAGCGGGAACGCATCATCCTGACCCAGAATATTCTCTCCTATCTTAACCACGCTTCCTTTGCAACCGAATAAGCAAAAAAATTTCTTTGTTAATTTTATAATTAACAGCTTGACCTTGAAGTGACTTGAGGGTTTA
>JABNAD010000858.1_pt1 | contig 14159 bp, 17 predicted proteins | sample 7240381 | NCBI WGS metagenome assembly JABNAD01 (sample SAMN11332834, study PRJNA596920) | anaerobic digester metagenome | biome: digested sludge; isolation source: digested sewage sludge-derived enrichment culture grown on H2/CO2 | place: Germany: Goettingen
AAAAAGGAAAAAGGGGGACGGGGGGGGGGGGAGGTGAATAGTTTACTTACATTTTTGTATAAGTTGATTTCTTGCAGTGTTTGCAATAACCATTGCATTGGTTCCAGTAAATGAAAAAGTGGTAGAGTGATCGAATCTGCCATCATTCCAACTGACAACAACAAATGCTAACTCGTTTTTCTTCTTCTTTCTCCACGCGAGCGCAAATACTCCGACTAAAAGAACTCTACCCAAAGTAATCTTCTTTTCTATTGATGATGAATCTTCAACATCAATAGCAGTAATAGAGTCTTTTTTAATCCTAAAGACCTCGCTTGGAAGTTGAATTTCAGCTGGTTGATTATAAAATAGAATTTCTTCACCTTCAGATCTAAAAACCACCCTATCAATATTGTTGTCTACCTTTGGATGGCCTCCGACATAACTACCCATAAATTTAAAATCTTCAATCTTAAGCCCTCTTCTTGAAAGTGTTTCTTTTGTTTCGTTTGACTGTTTCATACCACTAACCACAGCAACAACAAACAATACTATTATCCCAATCAAAATTACCCAAAACAATGGTGTAGTGGACACTTCACCATCATCACTCATTCTGCAACTTACAACTGCCAATGCAGTAAATAATAGAATAGATAAATTTTTCATAATTATCGGTTTTAATTAGGCCGGCAAATTAATAAAAAAAGTCAATGCAGAAAAAATGGATAAAAGGTGCCGGAATCTATACCTGTTGGAGAATTGAGCATAGATGCACAAAAAGGGATCCCATCAAAAAAGATTAGGAACCTTCAATTACACGGTAAGCTTCCAAAACTCTTTTTAATGCCTGACGTTCTCTCTCAGTGATTACTCGGTCCTGTTCATAATGTTCGCCAACATAACGAACTTTTGATGAAGACGAATTAATCACGCTTAAGACGGTTGTATAGAGTTGATTATCCACTTTTTGATCATACCATTCCCAAACAGTCCTTGAATCGTTATCCCGTTTCACATCACCAGATGCATCGAGTCCATACATTTTTTCGTCAGTGAAGACGATGTAACTATTTATAAGAAGCCAATCATTTCCAGCATACTGTATTCTGAACCTGAGGTATGGCCGTCCATTCTCCGGCCATCCAATGTATAAATGGAAACTATTGGTATTTGCATAAGAGGTTGTACTCTTATCATAATACCAGGTTACACCATTTATTTCATCATAATTGGATCTCATACTTTTTAATGCAATGTTCACCCGATTCTTGTCAGCCTTCATTCGAAGGGCTTTTTCCTTTTCATACTCTCTCGCTTCGGTTTGTTTTAACTTTTTCAAAGTTTCTTGCAATTTGTTGGCCTCTGGAATCAGATCAGAACCTGGATTATTTAGAATTAGTGAATTAAGATTAATCTCGGCTTGTGATAAATCATTGTTTTCAATGTTAATTTTAGCTTGAGAAAGCAATTTATAAGGATCATATTTTATGGTCTCAATTTCTTTCTTTAACCTGGCATTTTCCTCCATTACTCTATCATATTCTTCCTGTGAAACTCCTCCACAGCCTAATAACAAAATGAGCGAACCAAAGAAAAAAAAGCTTTTAATTTTTAGGTTTTTCATAAAGCATACATTTAAGTAATAGAACGAATGCATTAAAAAGTTTGACTCAGCTAATCAAACTAAAAAGAGATATTTCGCTTACAATTTTAAAATGATACAGTAAAAATACATAAAATTAAAATGATTTGTAACTTTGATCAATTAATCTTTATGAAACCAATGGGCTTATATGAGTTCAATATAATGGATGACAACTCCCAAGCTGCCTTACTTTGGGATAAAGGCACTTTCATTATGACCAGGATTGAGAATTCATATAGAATTCACCTGTACAGTCTTTTCGACTTCTTTGCAGAAAGTGCGGATCCAGAAATTTTAGAAAAGTTCTTATCACCCACTATAATGCACCTAACTACAGACTTACATTCTGGCAGTGGATACAACTAACCATGTTCCGCAGAATTGAAAAGGATGTTTGCAACAATTGCGGATGGTAAAACCAAAGATAACCGGTTTCGGTTTCGTTGCAATTCGCGTTGACAACGATAGAGCTTCTCAGGAATGGGAGGCTCTTGATTAACAAAAAGAAGTTTGATACTCGCTTTAACAGAACAAAATGGGCAAAATTAGCTATCTTGCAGCGCTAGAAGGCAAATCAAATCACTAATCTACGCTTCACCAATATCTTGCAACTATATGGCAAACAAGAATCTCACAAGTGCTAAAAATGCTAAGAATGACGAGTTTTACACCCAATATCATGATATTGAGAAAGAAATCAATGCTTACTTAGATTTTGACCCAGATGTATTTCGCGGTAAAACTGTGCTTCTACCTTGTGACGATCCCGAATGGAGTAACTTTACGAAACTCTTTGCTCAAAATTTTCAGAGGTATGGCCTTAAAAAGCTGATAAGCACCAGCTTTGCCGTTGAAAGTAAAAAATATAAAAGTGTCTACCAACCAACACTTTTTGAAGTAAACGACCCTCAATATGATGAAAACAAAACACGAATTAAAGGGAAAATATTCACTTTGACGCGAGACAAATCAGGTGATGGAAAAATTGATGTGGGTGATCTAGAATGGACATATTTGGATGGGGATGGAGACTTCAGAAGTGAAGAGATAAAACTGATTAGGAACGAAGCAGATATTATTGTTACAAATCCACCTTTCTCATTATTCCGCGAGTTTTTATCATGGGTAATTGAGGTTGAAAAGCAGTTTGTTATTATTGGCAATATGAATGCCATTACATACAAGGAAGTTTTCCCATTGATCAAAAATAATAAAATCTGGCTAGGAAATGGCTTTCATGCTGGCAATGCTTTCTTTTCAACACCAACTTCAAAAGAATATGCAAATGGTGTATTTAATCCAGATACTGGCCTCGTCAAATTTCGGAATTGTTGTTGGTTTACAAATCTCGATCATGGCAGACGTCATAAACCATTGAAACTTATGTCAATGGTCGATAACTTGAGATTTAATAAAAAACTAAAAGGCAAAGATTCATATGATCACTATGACAATTATAATGCAATAGAGGTGCCATACACTGATTCAATACCTTGCGACTATGACGGGGTAATGGGAGTGCCTGTTAGTTTTCTGGACAAATATTCTCCAGAACAATTTGAAATTGTTGGAGCAACTGAAAGTGAAGGCCGAGGATTCTCGGAAGGGTTATGGGATGCGAATAGTAAAGTTTCCCAACCACTTATAAACAACAAAAGAGTTTATAAGAGAATTTTTATTAAACACAAATGCCCAACTATATGAGAACAACACTTAAAACGGAAATTACAGTAAGAGACATTTGCGACGGCTTTGTATATAACGAACTTGAAGGCAAAGGACTTTTTGGTTTATCAGGCAAATTGACAATTCAGCCAGAATATCAGCGAAATTATATTTATGCAGACGGAAAGAAGGACGTTGCAGTAATAGATTCGTTGCTAAAGGGCTATCCTCTGGGATTGATCTACTTTGTAAAAGTTAATGAGGACAAGTTCGAGGTCTTAGACGGTCAGCAGCGAATTACCAGTTTCGGGCGGTTTGTAACTAATAAGTTTGCTGTGAAGGTTGAAGGCATGGAGCAATACTTTGACAGCCTTGCCCCTGAGCTACAGTCGAAGATTGTAGATGCGAGACTGACAATTTATGAATGTGAAGGAGAAGAGCCCGAGATTAAAGTATGGTTCAGAACAATTAATATAGCCGGAGTCCCACTAAATAACCAAGAGCTTAACAATGCCATATATTCTGGTCCATTTGTTACACTCGGGAAAGAGGAGTTCAGCAATAGCCAGAACTCAAACATACAAAAATGGAGCGCATATATTTCGGGCAGTGCAAACAGGCAGGACTACCTGGAACGCGCTCTTGATTGGGTAAGCAAAGGCAAAATTGAAGAATATATGGCCCTTCATCGGAAAGACAACAATATAAATGAGCTGAAAACTTATTTCAATACAGTAATAGATTGGGTTTCAACTGTGTTTATTGATGTTGAAAATGAAATGCGCGGACTCGAATGGGGCCGGCTTTATGAAACATATCACAAACAATCATATAACCCACGGGAAGTTTCTGAAAAGGTAAAAGCACTTTATGCTGATCCTTACATAAAAAACCGGAGAGGAATATTTGAGTACATTCTTGGTGGATCAGCAGATACTAAACTTTTGGAAGTGCGGGTATTTGACGAAGCAACAAAAAGGTCTGTTTACGCTATTCAGACAACTGAAGCTGAAATGAAAGGTACTTCAAACTGTCCACTATGTGCTATCGGCCACGACTCAAACAAGACAAAAATCTGGAAGCTTTCGGACATGGACGCAGATCACGTAACAGCATGGAGTAAAGGAGGTGCAACCAATGTCAAAAATTGTCAATTACTCTGCAAAACTCACAACAGGGCAAAAGGTAATAAATAATTTTGTATTTGGAAATTTAGAAATGAGAAACGCTTGATTTCATTAATATTCTTAAAAATGCCAATAGTCAAATTTGTCGATATATTGCTTCAAAACTCTGGCTCATATCTTGAACAGGGATTCAGTTGGTGTTATTCATACGGTATGAGATTGATGGTTCTAATTATTTTGACAAATATTTAAACTTGACCATGGAGCACACTTACAAATATACATCAAGAGCAGTAGCATTTCTAGACGTGCTTGGCTTTCAATCCAAACTCAAGGAATTTGAAAAAGAAGCCATAGAGCACCGAAATGCATTCCCAGATGATGAAATTGTTGATGAATCCGAATTAGAAAATTTTAACAATGGTGCGCTTTTCTATTCACAAAAGGCAACTAAGTTTATCGATACTTTTATAAATGCCATCTCGAAATTGGATAGAGATAAATTCACCTACTACCTTTTTAGTGACAATATTTGCATCACTGCAAATAACCTAAGCAATAATGATCAGATGTCGCTGATTGAATTACTTATGGTAATTTCTGAACTGTACTTTGAGTTCGTACAACAAGGGTACTTTCTTAGAGGTGGCATTGACTTTGGTTTGTTTATTGATAAGTCGCCGATTGCCCTAGGAGTGCCCTTGGCAACTGCATATCAAATGGAGGCAAGCCAGGCTGTTTTCCCAAGGATTTTACTATCACAGAATTTTATTAAACAACTTGAAGTTTACCCAAGCGAAGGAGTCCATGAATTTTCTTCATTGTTTACTTCATTTCTCATAAAGAGCAGCTGTGAAATTAAATACCTGAATGTCTTCAACCACATCTTTAAAGTGGAGGACAAAGAGAATTTCTTTAAAAGTTATAACCACCACATTAAAAAGAACTTAACAAAAAGCACTCTCACTGAGCATATCTTTCTGAAGTATCGCTGGTTGGCTGATGAGTTTAACTCATTTATTGAAACATACACCACAAAGTTAGCGTACTTTGATGAAAACTTTGATCCAACTGACGATTATATTGAGTACGTAAAACAACTAAAAATATCACATGGATACTAATTTGATTTATATGCCAACCTTCAGGGTTAGGCAACAGGAAACATTAGTTCTAAAATCATTCGATTTTGGGAACCATATGTATCCACTTCTTGAAATCGTTAAAGAACACGATAGGATAAGAAGAGCGGATGTGCAACGAAGCTTTGAAGCAATTCACAACGAGCTTATCAATTCAATAAAAGCCAAACATGTATTTGTTGATTTACCTGTTTACCTCAAGCAATCTGGCTCAGTAAAAGATGAGGTTGTCGCATTTTCCTTTAGAGTTACAAACAACGTTGTAAGACGTTGTGAGTATTTAAATCAACTATCGAGATTAAGCCCTAAAGCAATCCCTGTAATTTCCTCATATTTGATAAAAACTGGAGAGTCTGACACTATTGAAAGACAATATTCTTTACTGAAAAATAACTTTACAAGTCTAGCTTACAGACTTTTTCCATTGTCGTTTTCAGTAGACTTCCCAATTGTTCGCGAATTAATCCGTCCAAACGATTATCTAATTATTGACCTTGATCAGATTCCTCCATACCCGAGCCCTCCTTTAAAACAAATCATATCAACACTTAAACCTTTTACTGGTAGTTGCAAAATTCTTTTAAGAAGCGCTATAAATACTGATATTCAAAATGTCAACCTGGACCATGATCAGATCGTAATCGAAGCTGACAATAACCACATCGACATTGTTCATATGGGGAGTTTTGGAGTGAATGCAACAGGAGACTATGTGGGAATTAAAAAGGATGACCTGACAGCTGGAGGAACTATTAGTCCTGGATTCATTTATTATGATGCTATTGGAAACCAATACTTTGGTTACAAAGCAGCAATCAAAGGCTCATTGAGTGAATTTGAGAACCGAATCGTACCTGATGTACTGAATTCAAGTGCAACAAAAGGTATGCTTAATCACACGCCTCCCTTTGTAAGCATAGATAATCCGGGATATTCAACGCTACTCAATATTCAATCTGGCAGCGAAAGCGGAAAAAGTCAAGCGAAATTTAAAAAAATCGCAATGGAGCATTATTTGCACTGCATAAAGATTAAAATCGAAACAAACGAACTGTATCAAACTAACGTTTCGAAACCATAAATTATTTCAGGCTTGACGTTTGTATTAAAAAAGAACTGAAGGTCAATTGGAAGAATTTGGTTCCAATTACTTTGAACGAAGTTCCATCTGTCAAAATACCTTTCTTTCAAAGCCTTTTTTAATTGCTGATTAATTTTTTCAGAATTATGTGATGCTAGAATTTCATTCCGAGTATCGCAACCAAAAAACTTTCTCAGTTCCTTTTTAGTAAAAAGGTTCAATTGCTCTACTGCATTAATTTGGGGACTGTAAACAGCTGATCTATAAATGTTTTTTTTACTTCCTTGAAAGTACCAAATACCATAAAACTCAGGAATCATTTCTATCACGTTTGGAAGATGCACTTTGTCAACTACTACAGTATTGAATTCAAACACATTTCCATAATCTTGGACTTGCTTGCATAACCTATTAAGTGTATCAATTTTCGATTTAACCTCGAATGACTTAGTGGAGCCATTAATGACTAAAAAATCTGTTCTACTACTTTTTGCCTTGACTTCAAAAGCAGCAACATAATTCTTATTGCGAAATTCTCTAGCAAGCTTATATTTCAGTATTTGTTCACCGCCATAATTCTTAAAAACAGTATCATTAAATATTTTTGCAAGTTCGTATTTAGTCAAAGTCTCAAACTCATTTGTCTGAAAAAAAGCAGTAAGAATCTCCTTAAGCTGAATTGAATAGCTTAAAGCATTGTATGACCTAGCCAGTGCTGAATAGTCCATCAAGTCAGTTTATTTGAGTTCAAAGATACGAAAGTCAATGGCAATTTGCTCTATAATTAGTCATTTTTACGGTAAAGAAATTCTTTTCTATACCAGTCCAATCAAATGTAATCCGTAGGGTGATTAAAAGTTTTTAATATCACCTAACATAAGTTCAAATGATTATGACTTCCTTATTCGCCTCCTAGAACCGGCTGAAGCCGGGCAACGTAGATATCATTTCACCCTCATCCTCAAAGCATTCACCACAGCATTTGCATTCATTTCAACAACCTTATCTGCCAGTTCCGGAACATATTTATCCAGTACCGGGTTGAACCATTCGACCGGTTTTCTGATTCCAGGGCCAATAAGCAAGACAGGATCCGCGGACCGGTTCTTGCCCTTTGCGTAATTCTTCACTTCACTGCGGACATGAAAACCCCTCACAACCATGCCGCCCACCATCACATAACCCCGGCCAACACCCTTATGTACAAAAACCCCGTGACGCTCAAACCGGAAACCGACTCCATCCACCTGGCCATAATCCTGATGGGTCCGGTATGACATATTATCCTTTAGCTTGTACTCTGTCCTGCTTTGATTACGCTTGATGCCCCTGGTAACGGCTCCGGTCTTCCCATTCGGCATTCGGGTAACATTGCCCACCAATTTACGTCGGACCATCGCTGCCCAGCGTTTGATCATCAGATTGTATTCAGGCAATAGTTCCGGTGTCATACCAACCATTTTTCAGGGTTAACTTCCCGGGAATACCTGCAGTCAATATCAAAGGTAAACCTGATGCCGTAATGGTTGCCAAGTTCGGTGGCCAGCAGGCTACCTTCCACACTCTCCAGGTCAAAATCCCTCACCGGCGAAGTTTTATCCCTTTTGTCAGCATTGATGCGTGAAAGGATATCATCCCCGATCTCCTCCAACCGGTCCCAAACCTCGTGGATCTTGTCATGGTTCCCGGGATCCCCCACATGGTCCAGCAGTATGAAAGCGCCCTGGCGTTTCTTCACAGGATTGTCAGCTTTCATATCCTTGTAGGTAAACCGGTAGCCTTCCAGAATAAAAGCCGGGTATTTCAGTTTATTGATCCCGGTGAGCACTTCATCCACTTCAAATCGATAAAAATGCTTTTCAGTTTCTGAATGCCTGATTTCTTTATGGTTTGTTGCCAGTTTTTTAAAATAGGTTACCAGCTCGCTGAATGTCGTTCTCATGTAATTATGACTTTGCAGATTCCTTAATTTTCCTGCTGATCCACCTCAGGACAACATGGACCGGCAGCTCTGAATATTTATCCTGGTTCACAATATCATCCCCAACCACTGACTCAAAAACCTTAACCCATCCGTCTCCGCCTTTTGGTTTCTCCCCCGGTTTTGGTTTCTGGAATACGAGCGGATAGGCATGTGTAAGAAACTCCTTAACCAGGCGGTAATTGATGGCTATTGCACAACGGACCACAAGCGGGGCCTTTCCGGCAATTAATGCCAACGGCTCAATATTCTCACTCTTGAATGTTGAGCCTTCAGGAAGGTACAAACAACCGATAAATTTGTCCAGGTCCACATCCTTTTGGCTCTCTGCCCAGGTTAAGTAATAAGTATCAGTGAACATAAACTGCCCGAAAGTCATATCCTGAAGCCTGGGCCTGGGGGCCCTCAGAACACCGGCTTTCCTGATGATAAAATGACTGAAGGGCTTATAATCAGTCAAAAAACTCAATTCCTGGGCCAGGGTAAAACGCTGATAAGAATCCAGGCGTTTGATGATCCACTTTCTCACCCCGCACATCTCGGCCAGCATCTTTTCTTCCGAAGTTTCACCCAGGTAATTCTTTGCTATTGCAATAAGCTGCCTGGGGTTAACCTCACTCCAGCGCTCAGGAATACTGCTTTGGACGCTCCCACGCATCCAGAATGTCCGGTAATCAATTTCAATGGTTTTCATACCCAAAAGGTTCTTTTACCAGAGTTATCACGATTATGTAATCCTTGCCGGGGCAACTGATAACCACCCCAGGCATCTGCGTTTTCATTCAGATATTGCTTGAGCTGCAGCAGATAACTTTCACCCAGTCCCTTGTTACGCTTAACCAGATTCTGCACCCTCTCAATTTCAGCCGGTGATTTGACGGTATCGCTCAGCATTGTAAGGCCCCGGCCTTCAAAAAACAAACCTTTGTCAGTCAGATCCGCTCCGCTGTCCTCCATCAGCATGGCAACGGCCAGAAATGCAACAGGCTTTCTGATCAGGGGAAGGATGGCTGGGACTTTGGGATCAGGTTCATCCTTCAGCATTTCATCTTTAATAAAATCCATGTTCTCCTGGTTGATGATCTGGCGTATGCTCAGATCTTCAACTACTTTTACATAAGGCTGCAACCTCATAAATATCAGCCGGCTGCCGCCCATAAAGTAGATGGAATTGAACGTTTTAGTATCCGGGATAAATTCCCCCTTCAGGAACTTCCAGGATTCAGATTCTTTGAATACTTCAAAATGCTCAATGTTGGATTCAATGTAATCCAGAACGGCATCCAGGCTGTTAAAACCGGTTGTTTTGAAATAATCCTTCAGACTGTCCTCCTGGTACTTGAACAGGCCTTTTACTTTGTCAGTCTCTATTCTCCGGAACCCACCATCAGAGATATAAGCATTCAGCACATCATAACCTGACCAGTAAGCCAGGTGAACCTCTGAGCGGTGCACCAGCTTTAGAAGCTCACGGTATTGTGTTTCATGCTCCTGAAGGTTATCAGGAATGGTCTCGCCGGTAAAACTCTCCAGGCTATTGTAAAGCTCACCAAGCAGGGGCTTAAGGTAAGTCTGTTCTGCCGTTTCCAGATGTGGCCGCAACCGGTCCGGATCGACGGCATCACTCACCGGCAGAATTTCTTTAATATCCTCAAGTGATTTAATAAGCATGGCTATGAAAGTTTTTTAGTGGTACCTGCTCCTGTGTCAAGAGTTGTCAGAATTGTACTCCGGAAGCGAAGCTGAATATCTTTAACACCATTGAAATGGAGATAGAGCTCTAGAGGATCCAGCAGATTCTGGCGGTCCAACCATGAGTTGGCAATATTCACCAGGAAAGCTTCCCGGATATTACTCCCCCCCTGGTTCCCTGAGTATGTCCCCCCGGGCATACCGGCACCCAGGACATTCGGGTTCAGCATCAGGCTGAAAAGGATTTCTGAATTTGCAGCTGCAGAAGTAATTAGTTTATCATTCTCCTTGTACTTGTTGTCCAGGGCTGTGATGATCCACTGTTCTTCAGCTTTTCCATTCTGAGGATTGATTTCGAAGAATGTGAATATGGGTTTATCAGCATTCTCCATACCACACAGGTTTTCTTCAATCCTGTCCATGTATTGTTCAATAGCCTGTTGCCTGGCTTCAATACTTTTATACTCTGCTGCCGGAAACTTACGGTCCCAGAAGGCATAAGGGATTTGCACATGCCATTTCCAGGTAATCTGGTTTTTGAATGCTTTCTTCAGGAATGCCGGCACCAGGCGGGCAACTTCCACCCATCCGGCCAGGTATGCAGCATACCAGATTGGCTCTGAATAGTAGTCGTTATTACTCCAGGAATCACGGATAGAGTAAACGAAAGAATTTCCCTTAATCTGCCCTAACAAGCGACGGCGCTCCAGGTCGAAAAAAGGGTCATACTCATCCAATAGGTCAAAAACCTCAAACTCTCCCTCCCCTGGCTGATCAGGCCAGCGGCCACTTACCACACACTTTTCTATTACCCCGGCCTTTGCTTCAGTATACCGGGAATACATGGCATTGATGGTATGTATCCCGGCCATCTGGGATCCGGAAGCATCAGGGATCAGCTGAACATCTGCCTTTCCGAATTTAAAGTAATCCCGGGCAGCCTTTTCCAGATACCGGCGGACCATTCTCCCCTGGCAGAAGTTCACAATTTTCGGATCATCAATTACCTTTAGCTGCTCATTTCCCTGGTCATCGTAACCGCTTACAATACAGGGAAAAATACCCTGTCCAAGTGTGAAGTTTCTGATAAATTTTAAACCGGTGTTCAACACTCCGACACTTCTGATAAGCTCATTTGCTTTGGTCGGAAAATCGTTATTGCTCCCCCAGGAAACAACAGTTCTCCCATCGACGGTAACCTTATCATCCTGTTTCTCCAGCTGCTTCGAAATGGCCGGTTTTGCCGGCACGCCTTTGGTTTCGGCATAGTACTTACTTCCAAAGGCAAGTAAGGGCGCCCCCTCTTTGTTGAAAAGTACATTACTCATAAGATCACCCTTTTACCGTTCCATTCAATGATGTTGTCAATTCTCACAGGGTAAACATGTCCGGTTTTCTCTCCCTTCGGATCCACCGGCATTACCCCTCTCTGTCTGTTCGCTGCCACTTTCCAGGGAAGGCCTGAGGCGATTGCCCTCGGCAGGAATACCAGTTCGCCGGCCTTATTAACAAACTTGATTGAAAAAATCACCCTTTTCCCCTGGGGCGTTTCCTTGATATCGTACTCTCGTAAAACATCAGCTCTCCGGATCTTCATTTACTCTTGATTTTTGGCAAATCTATTTGTGCCGGATCCTTGTTAAAAGGACAACTTGAGCCACTTTATCAATCCCCTTTTCCAAGCTTACTGCAGCCTGCAGAAAATCAAAAAGCAGTAAGGGTGGAAAAGTCAGACAAATCCGTGAGGATGGTGGGCTATCCCTATAAAAAAAATAGGCGGACCATAGCCCACCATCCGAACACCGCTTAAGCGGCGGCGGGCTACGTATACACGTAACCCACATATATAATTAACGCCCTAGATCATTCCATCATCTGCAAAACTATAGTAGTTCCCTTCGGGGGTCAGAATTATATGATCCAGTAAATTAATATCAAGGAACCCGGCGCCCTCTTTGATCTTCTTGGTTAGCTTTATATCTGCTTCGCTTGGCCGGGTGTTCCCGCTCGGGTGGTTGTGGCATAATATAATACTGGCGGCATGCGACAACAAAGCGGACTGCAGTATCATTTTCGGGTCGGCCACAGTTCCGGCCTGCCCTCCTTCGCTTACATTCATTATACCGATAACACGGTTAGCCCGGTTTAGCAGCATAACTTTAAAGCTTTCCCGGTAGGCAATTTGTGACATATCCCAAAAATTAAACAGGGTTTCAAAACTCTGCCGGCTGCTTGTCATGGTTGGCCGGTTCTTCGTGTCCGGTTTGGCCGGGATATATGATAACTTAACCTCTGTGATCTGATTAAAAAGTGTTTGCATGGTTTTCAGGGTTTGAGGTTAAAAAATATCATCTGTAATGGTTTCAGCGTGGGCGGGTTCCGGCTCCGGGTTTCGCTCCGGTTCATTCTCCCGCTCTTTGGCGTTCTCGCTTGCTTTCCTTACCTGCTTGTCAGAAAAGAGGTAACACAAAGGAAAAAACAGGCTCTCAAAGTCTTCCGGGTTTATTCCCTTTTCTTGGTCCTGCTCCCGGGTCCCCAGTGGCTGCCCCCAAATGATAAAAGCTTTAGCCCCTTTCTTCACGGTTGCCCCTTCTTCCTTCCATTGCATAAAGGTTTTAAACTCCTTTGCGCCTTCCGTGTCGTAAATGTGATGCAGTAACATAAAATTTATGGTTCTGCCTGCCCAATAAAGCGCCTTGTTTGTTAGTCCGGCTTCTGTGGCTTCTTTTACAAGTTTCTCCCGCAAATCTTCAGCCTGCCGGCTTAGTTTGCTTAAAATTATCCGCTTCAGTCTGGTGGGGTTCGGTTCTTTTGTATCTTTGTTGCTGTTCATAGCTGCGTTTATTAAACGTGGTTAAACATTTAGTACTTTGGAGCGGGGGCGGCTACCCCCGCTCTGTTTTTCTCAGGAAATGATTTCATTTTCAATGGCTTCCCGCTTTTCAATCATCCGGGATAAAACAAAGTTCAGAAGCTCCGTTATTACAGTAGGGTTCCGGAATTTAAAAACTTCCTCCTCACTTGAATAGCCCTTTTTTGATGACAGGCGAAGGGCATAAACTTCTGAGGAAAAAACATCCTCCTCCGCTTCTTTCCTGACTTCCTCCCCGTGCTTTTCAAGTGTCAGAATAGAACTGTTCAGGCTGTTCAGCCTGCTAACTAACTGCTGTTTTCGCTGGAAATAATTAATTTGCTCGTCGAGGCTCTGCGGGGCTTTTGCGACCTGGGCGCGGAGTTGTTCCAGCTCCCTGCGCAATTCCCTGACCTCCGTCGGATCCGCTTGCATTGTGCGGATGGGGGTTTCTGTTTCTGCCTGTTCGGCAGCGGCTTCAATGGCGGTTTTTGTTTCCTCCGGCAGTTCTCCGGCAGTTGTACCCATAGCCTGGGCGGGCTTCGTCTTTTTTGACATAGCTGTAAAGTTTGATTTAAACATTTAGTAATCCGGGGCGGCTACCCCTTTAAAACTGATACTAATTTACAGCATAAAACAATACTATGCAAATATAAATAGGCGCTATAAATCTATATTTCAATACGTTACACCCTTTTATCATTCAGTTGGCTTATATGGCCTCTGTGCAGGAATAAAAAAATTTTCATCCTTTTTTACTCAAATTTCTGCCAATAATTCTGCAAATCGCCTGTAATGGATCGGATTATTTAGAATAAATATAAATTACCGGATTGTTACAGGTTAGCAATCCGGACTATATTTCAATAATGATCTGAATTTGTTTTACTTCCCCGGAATTTTAGGAAAAATTCCGGGTTCCTCACGGGGTGACTGCCGTGAATATTCCGGGCAAACTAGGCCAGTGATTCCGGTCGAAAGTAGGCCACTATG
>JABNAD010000860.1_pt1 | contig 14133 bp, 15 predicted proteins | sample 7240381 | NCBI WGS metagenome assembly JABNAD01 (sample SAMN11332834, study PRJNA596920) | anaerobic digester metagenome | biome: digested sludge; isolation source: digested sewage sludge-derived enrichment culture grown on H2/CO2 | place: Germany: Goettingen
CGGTCTTTTCCTCTTATTCTTTCTCTGCTCTTCTCCTAGCTGCTCTTCTCCTAGCTACTCTACCCTACTCTCCTCTTCTGTTATCTAATTTTCCGATCCACATCGGTTCCTCCTTGTTCGGTGAGATCACGTTGGTCAAACACTCAAACCATTCTAATGCTTGTTGATCCCTTCCCCTCTTTCGGTTTCTTTCGTGCCGCAGCACCCGATGGATTCCTGATCCGTATGCCCCCTTGGGCCTTATCTCGACTCTTTCCGCCGTTTCAGGAAAAGAGTATGATATAAGTAAGAAATCGGATCAATTCTCTGTCGTATAGTGAGGAGGTGATTCCATGAATTTAACACTCGCACCCAAAACCAAACTGGGCAGGCGTGCCTTCGGCCTGTCGGCAATCATGCTCCTGGTCAGTTATCTGCTCTATCTTCTGACAGAGCAGTGGAACCTCATCCAGTCCGATCTGGTGGTATCAGCGGTAGCCACCCTGTCCATCGCCGGTCTGGTCGCAGCTTCCGTCATGGGACTGGCGGCCCTGTTCCGGCAAAAGGATTTGTCAATCCTGGTTATACTCTCGATCACTGCCGGCATTCTCGTCCTTGCCATTCTCGCAGCCAATCTGTGACCTGGCAGGGTGAACGAATGTCCCAGATGTCCGTTTCAGTGGCGAAAGGAGGATCCCCATGCTGCGCCCAAGTATTGTCCTTGATACATTGACCATTGACTGCAAAGAAGAAGATATACCGATCCTGATGGATTTTTATGCCAATCTCACCGGCTTCACGCCGGAGCCTTGTGATGAAGATGAACTGATTCCCACGCTGATCGGACCTTCCATGGCCATCTCTTTTTTTCCGGTGAACAATTATCATGCGCCCACCTTCCCCTCTCCGGCCATCGGACGTCAGATGCACCTGGATTTCTATGTGACCGACCTGCCGGCAGCCATACGCTTCGCCCGCTCCATCGGGGCCAAAGACTCCCCCAAGCAATTCCATGACTCCTACCACATTCTGTTTGATCCCATCGGTCATCCCTTCTGCCTGACCACCAATGGTCCGACCATCCCAGACAAAGACTTTGTGTCAGAAGAATGACTTCCTTTCAGGCAGACAACGGCATCGTTCAGGAAAAACGCCTGCTCTTGAAAATACCAGGACAACGCATTATACTGTTAGGTAACGACGCAACAGAAGAAAGCAAGTAGGAAGGGTCATCCGACTCAAAGAGAGCCTTTGACGGTGGAATGAAGGCAGTTGGATCCTTGTGAATGGGTTCTTCAATGTCCCTGATCTGAACTTGAAGTAGGAACAGGCGGGCATGGCTCTCCGTTATCTTTGAGCCGGGATCTGACTGGATCCCATGAGGAAGACTTCGTCTTTGAAAACAGGTGGTACCGCGTAAATACGCCCTGTGTGCACAGCACACAGGGCTTTTTGTCGTATCTGACCGAGCCGTCTGCTTCCTTGTGAAGTTCAGGCTGGAACCAGTTAAATCAACCCGAATCCGTTAACCAATCCGAAGGAGGAACTACACAATGACAGAAGCAGCAACCCCCAAAAAGAAAATTGTTTTTTCCGGAATACAGCCCAGCGGCAGCCTGACCATCGGCAATTACCTGGGAGCGATCAAGAACTGGGTGAATCATCAGGATCTATATAATAATGTGTTCTGTATCGTTGATATGCATGCCATTACGGTTCGCCAGAACCCGGCTGATCTTCGTCGCCGCAGCCTGGAAGTAGCCGCCATCTATCTGGCCTCCGGCATTGATCCGGAAAAGTCAGCCATTTTCATTCAGTCCCATGTACCGGCACATGCTCAGGCGGCCTGGGTGTTAACCTGCAACGCCTATATGGGTGAACTTTCGCGGATGACCCAGTACAAAATGAAAACTCAGAACAAGGAAGGCGAAGCCATCGAAGCCGGCCTTTTGTACTACCCCGTTCTGATGGCTGCTGATATTCTGCTCTATCAGGCCGACTACGTACCGGTAGGCATCGACCAGACCCAGCATGTGGAACTGACCAGAGATCTGGCCATCCGGTTCAATAACTACTACTCCCCCACGTTTACCGTACCGGAAGTACTCCTGATGAAAGCCGGTGCCAAAATCATGGATCTGCAGAATCCCGAAAAGAAAATGTCCAAATCCAGCGACAACCCGAATTCCTATATCATGATTATGGATAAGCCGGAGGATATCCGTCGTAAAATCTCCCGGGCCGTTACCGATTCCATCGGAGTGATCGAGTACTCCGATGACCAGCCAGGCATCCAGAATCTGATCAACATCATGTCCGCTATCAATGGACAGTCTCCGGAAGCAATTGCCGCCCAGTATGCAGCAACAAGCTACAAGGAGTTCAAGGAAGCGGTGGCAGAGACCATCATTGCCGAACTCACTCCCGTCCGTGAAAAGGTTGAAGAACTGATGGGCAGCGGCCGGTCCGAGCTGGAAGCAATCCTGAAGGAAGGTGCTGCCCGGGCAGACTACATGGCACAAAAAACCCTGCGCAAAATGTACAAAAAAGTAGGCTTTGTCCCTTCCTTCTAACTCACCGCTCTTCCATCGCCGGTGGCGCCAGCCTGAGATCTCTGACCAGCCTGAGCCATCTGAACAGACTGGTCAGGCATGATCTGCATTCAGGGATTAAGCATCCTTTACCGTGCCGCAGCATCGCAGTATGATCCTGCTGCAAACTGCGATGCTTCAACTGCGCTACTTCAACTGCGATGCTTCAAACGAAAAAGGAATATTAATCATTTCCGCAATGACTTTAGCAGCAATCCAAAACACCGGAGCCTGACAAACAGGCTCCGGTGTTTTGCGTTTGTTTTTTTCTCGGGTTTGACCTTACCTGGCTGGTTCCTCACTCTGGCGCTGCTGCATCCGCAGAAACTCCACCAGTTTGACTGGTTCCAGGCGGAACGGCGAACCGATTCCCTGGAAAAATCCATGGTCCTTGATCAGATGAATTCCAACATCGGTCCAGTTGAGGTGTTCTCCGGTGGCAAGATCCGTCACATTGGTGATGCGCTTGCCGAACTTGCGGTTGTCCTTGAAGGGACATCCCAGCCAGCCCATGTACTCGGTAACTTCCACCTCAAAGCCGTCAAACACGACCGGTTCCCCCTGAGCCTCCATCCCCGCGCGGGTCAGCCGCCGCATGACTTTGCCGATGGCTTCTGCGGTGACATTGAAGTCTTCCAGCACCATGCGGTCTTCATTGATGATGGTTTCAAGGGATCTGGTGTCCTCTCCGAGATAACCGTCCAGCGTCAGCCGGCCGGGCTGCATGTCCTGTTCGATGGGTTTCATTTCGGGCCTGACTTTCATTTCCGGCACCTCCTAGAATTCGTCATAGAATATCTGGGTTTCCTTGTCGAAGCCCTTTTTCATCAGCATTTCATTCACGGACTTCAGGAACCCCGGGGATCCGCACAGATAGGCTTCCTTGCCCAGGGCGCCGGTTCCGTCTTCCAGATCTCGATCCAGCAGATCGGTGACACGGCCCTTGTCGCCGGTCCAACCCTCATCCGGCCGGGACAGGGTGGGAATAAATGTAAAGTTTTCGTTTTCCTCGGCCAGCTTGGTGAACTCTTCGATGTAGTAGAGATCATCCTGGGCTCTGGCTCCGAAGTAGAAGACCATGTCCACGGGCACCTTCTTATGCAGGTTGTCGTAGATCAGAGAGCGCATCGGCGCAAGTCCTGAACCGGCCGCTACCATGATCATGGTGTCGCAGTTGCCTCGGTAGTAGAAATCTCCGTAGGGGCCGGACAGCCGGACCTGATCCCCTTCCTTGAGATGCTTGTGGACATAGGTTGAGCAGAGGCCTTCCGGTACCTGGCGAATGACCAGTTCCACATGATTGTTGTCCTGAGGGGGTGATGAAATGGAATAGGCCCGGAAGACCTCTTCCTTCACCTTGTCATAGGGTTTGGTATAGAACTGCATGAACTGTCCCGCCTTGAAATTGACGGTTTCACCGGCCGGGAGCTCCATGCGCAGCTCTTTGATGTCGTAGGTCAGATCCTTCAGGGAAACCAGTCTGGTATTGTATTCCTTGATGTTGAACAGTTCTTCCGGAATGCCCAGTTTCATGTTTCCTTTGACCTTGATCTGACAGGCCAGTCGGTAGTGGTTGTCCCGTTCTTTCTGGGTCAGGTAAGGTTCCTCAGTGGGCAGCAGAGGGCCGGCCCCTTCAAACACCTGGACCTTGCACAGGCCACAGGTGGCTTTGCCGCCGCATGCGGAAGGAATAAAGAGCTTTTTGTCGGATAAAGTGGTCAGAAGATTGTTTCCGCCGTCCACCACCAGTTCCTTGGTTCCGTCATTAATGTCGATCTTGCATTCGCCGTAGTTGTTCAGGTAGCGCTCCGCCACCGAAATGATCACGGCCAGGCCGCCGGCGATGGCTGTAATACTAAAGGTGCCGGTCAAAATATCTTGAATCATGTTTTGCTCGCCTCCCTACTGTATTACGAAGATGCCGGAGAATCCAATGAACGCCAGGGCCATGATGCCGGTGATGATGAAGGATATGCCGATGCCCTGCAAACCGCGCGGCATCTTGTTCTTGGAGATCTTCTCCTTGATGGCGGCCAGCATGGAAATGGCCATCCACCAGCCAATGCCGGATCCCAGGTTGAACAGGAACGTCTGCAGGAAGCTGTAGTTGCGGATATCCTGGAACAGGGTAGCTCCGAGCACGGCACAGTTGACCGTAATCAGAGGAAGGAAAATACCCAGCTTGGAGTGCAGATCCGGCAGATAGCGATCCAGCGCCATTTCCAGGATCTGGACAATGGCCGCAATGACCATGATGTAGATAATGAAGGACAGATATTCAATGCCCAGAGGCATGATGACGTACTTGTTCAAAAGCCAGTTCACCGAGTTGGTGATGACCAGAACCAGAACAACGGCCTTGCCCAGTCCGTTGGCTGTCTTGAATTCACTGGAAACGGAGAGGTAGGAACACATCCCCAGGAAATTCGACAGGATCATGTTGGATGTGAAAATCGACGCGAAGAAAATGACAATCGGGCTGATATTCGGTGCAACTTCCATTAGTTCGTTCCCCCTTCCGGTTTTTTCTGGACGGTCAGACTGCCGGAGCGGACAATGCCCTGGCGTTCTTCTCGGCCGGCCTGGTAATTGTTGACAGCCCAGACCAGTGTGCCAATGATGAAGAAGGCGGCAGGCGGCATGACCATCAGGGTCCACTTAGTGAATTCAAAGGGCAGCGCCATGCCGAACACGGTGCCAAAGCCCAGAATTTCACGGATGAAGGAAATGATCAAAAGAACGATGGTGTAGCCAAGACCGGCGAACATTCCGTCCAGCATCGAGATCAGCGGAGGATTCTTGGCCGCGTAGGCTTCCATCCGGCCCATGATGATGCAGTTGGTAATGATCAGACCGACATAGGGTCCCAGCTGTTTGGAAATATCCGGCAGGAAAGCCTGCAGGATGATGTTGACAATGATGACGTAGAAGGAAATGATCAGAACCTGAATGATCATACGGATCCTCTGCGGGATCAGATTCCGCATGGCGGAAACCGTGAGGCTGGACAGAGCGGTGGCAAACAGCACACCGAGCCCCATAACCAGAGAATTCTGCATCCGGTTGGTTACCGCCAGGGAGGAACAGATGCCAAGAATCTGGCGCAGAACCTGGTTATCGGTCCAGATATTTCGGATCGCGACTTGTTTTGCTGATTCGGTAGCCATTATTTTACCTCCCATTTGGAAATGACGTTTTGCTTCAGTATGTTCAGTGCTTTTGTCACTGCCGTGGAAGACTGGGTTGCTCCGGAGATGGCATCCACCTTCTTGTCGCCGATGGTGCCATAGGCCAGATCGCCATCGGGCAGCGGCACACCGCGCCACTGATTCTTGAAGGGTTCTTCATCAATTCGTCCGCCCAGACCAGGAGTTTCGTTCTGCTCGGTAAAGGTCAGACCCTTGATTTCTTTCAGGTCTTCCGTTACGGCGAGATAGCCACGGATGGTCCCCCACAGGGCAGGGCCGTCGAAGGGGAAGGCGTAGCCCTTTACCTGGCCGGCATCATCCACCAGTTGGAACGCTTCAATGGACGTTCCCTCGATGGTCCGGGTATCCGGCTTGACGTATTTGTCATAGGTCTGGCTGACCTCCTCATTGGTCTGGCCGCTGGGAACGTCAAAGGCGTACAGAATGGCCTGACGGCGGGCGATCTCCTTGTTTTCGGCAATCTTCGGATTCATGGCCGTCTGCGCGGTGGAGAGCAGTGCGGTGAAAAAGCTGGCAACGATGATCATGAAGATAACGGTATACTGATATCCTTTTTTCATGCTATTTCACCTCCTTGAATGGTGCGGGAGCGGCTTTCGCTTTTTTCTTCGCCTCCCAGTTCTTAACGTTCAGGTCAATCAGGGGGGCAAAGGAGTTGGCGATCAGAATGGCAAACATCATGCCTTCCGTAAAGAGAGAGAAACTCCGAATGACCATGGTGACAAAGCCGATCAGGATGCCGTACAGGATCTTGGAGGTATCCTTCATGGGAGCCGATACCGGATCCGTGGCCATGAATACGGTACCGAACAGGAAGCCGCCGGACAGAATCGAGAACACCGGATCCCCCTGCGGGCCGCCCAGGGCGCCGAACAGCAGAGTAAACACGATGCCCGAAGCAGCTACTGAAGCCATAATCTTCCAGGAAGCAGTCTTAGTATAGATCAGGTAGGCTGCAGCCAGAAGAATCAGAATGGCCGAGGTTTCACCCATGGATCCGGAAATATTTCCGATGAACAGGTTCAGTGGATTGGTGGACAGTCCGTTGACTTCCATGTCGATCATGGGCGTCACGGAAGTAGCCAGATCCGCAGTGCCTGCCCAGTGCAGGAATCCGCCGGGGAACCCGCTGAACGGCTTCTGCCAGTTGACCGTCATCTGAATCGGAAAGCTGACATAAACAAAGGCGCGGCCAACCAAAGCCGGATTGAAGACATTCTTGCCGAATCCGCCAAAAATGGCTTTGCCAAAGATAATGCCGAACAGAGTGCCGACCACTGTGATCCACAGCGGAATGGTGGGAGGAAGCGTCAGCGTGAAGAGTGCTGCGGTGACCAGAGCGGCTTCCGATACCTTGGCCTTGTCTCCATTAATCATTCGCATGATGACCAATTCACCGGCAAATGCGCTCACAAGAGATACGGCCAGCACCAGGAGAACCCTCCAGCCAAACAGATAGATCGAAAATAGATAGATCGGAAGCAGACTCCAAAGAACTGTCCTCATCATTTTCTGTTTGGTTAGGTACTTTGTAATTTGCATAATAAGACCTCACAGTAAATATTTTAACACTTCTAATTATAACCCAACTCGTTTACAATTCTGCTTTATTTTAAATTTATTCATGAATTGGGGCCAGATTATTCTCCTACAATCGTTTTTTAGTAACTAATTGTTAAAAAAAGAACAGGACCCGGTGAGTCCTGTTCACAGTGCATGATGCGGTTACTGGTTCCGTCCGTTCTTCAGATCGTCCAGACTCTGCGGCGTTCCGGCCGAATCCGTCTTGGGCGCCTTCTGAGCGTAGGCATCGTTCTTGTTGTAATTGGCGTCATACATGCCGGAGAAATCAACCCGCGGAGCCTGCCGTTCGGATTCGGTAATCTCGAAGAAGCGCTCTGCCCGGAATCCGAACATGCCGGCGATGATGTTGGACGGGAAGACTTCGATCTTGGTGTTGTACTTCTGAACCGTATCGTTGTAGAACTGGCGGGAGTACCGGATTTTTTCCTCCGCATCCTTCAGTTCGCCCATCAGCTGCTGGAAATTGGCATTGGCTTTCAGCTCCGGATAATTTTCGACCAGAAGCATCATGCGGTTCAGGGCGGAAGTCATCTGATTGTTGGCTTCCATGGCTTCATCCGGCGTGGCCGCATTCATGACGGCCGATCTGGCCTGGATGACGGCTTCCAGCGTGCCGCGCTCGTGGCCGGCTGCTCCTTTTACGGTTTCCACCAGGCCAGGGATCAGATCCGCCCGGTTCTTCATCTGCACATCCATCTGCGCGTAAGCGTTGCGCACTTGATTGCGCATTCTTACCAGTCCGTTGTACATGGAAATGACCACCAGGGCCAGTACCACGATGATTCCTAATAGTACCCAGAATAATGTTGGCATCTTGTTTCTCCTTTTTCTTCCTGTATTTTGATCCGTTCTGAAATTTTAGATATGAATTGGCGATGATTTGCGCTGCGATAAAGATCTCTTTAGAAGACACCACCGCCACCGCCGCCACCGCCGCCGCCGGATGAGCCGCCGGAGAACCCGCCGCCGCCGCCGGATGAGGAGGAGCGCCTGGAGGCTGCCACTGCTTCGGCTTTCTGAATGGTCTGATTGGCTGTCGAAATGGCCTGATTAAGTGAGCGGTCCATCATCATATAGCCTCGGCCAAAGTAGAAGTCTGGATAGAAGGTCCTGGTGAAGGTAGGATCCTGCAGCTGCTGCATGGTGTATACCTTGGGCAGCTGGTCGATGACTTCCTTGGCCACGCCCAGTGAAGTGGCGTAGACCAGATAATGGTTCCAGATTGCAAGAGCTGGGATTTCGGCCTTGTCCATGTTGGAGAAGGTCAGCAGGAAGTTCTTGAAGGCCTTCCACATCGCCGTCTGGTCCGCTCCGTACTGGGTCAGCTTGCGCTTGAAGTACATCGAGGCATTCACCGCAATGACGGCCACGCCAGCAATAATCGGCACCACGCCGAGGAAGTTGAAATAGCGCAGCAGCACAAACGCGCCGCCAGCCATGAACACCAGACCGACCAGGTAGAACACGGCCGAGCCGGTTGTTTTGTTGGCTTCGCGGAATCCCATGGCTTCGCCCTGTCCGGTCACGTAGCCCTTGAACTGGGCATAGTCCCGATTGAACTGATAAGCATTGGCCTGACGCTTCATCAGGCTTTCCAGATCGTCCATGGCCAGTGTCTGACCATCACCCAGGTCATTGATGAACCAGTCGTAGAGGAACCGCTCATGGGCCATCAGCTTCGACAGCTGCTGCTCGGTTGGCCCCTGACTGCGAAGCCGGTAGTCGGTTTCCGACTTCTCCCCGAACAGGGAACGCTTCACCGTCTGATAGGGCTCAATCGAGAGGATGTCCTTGCGGGCCAGATCCATCAGTGTTGCCATGATGTCCTTGGACTGAGTACCGCGCTCCAGCAGATAACTCATGACAGCCGGCGTATAGTCTCCCGGCAGTTCGCGGTAATAGTCGCCGGTGAACTGAGGTTTGCGTTCCCGGCCATAGCGGATTCCGATAAAGCCGGCGACGGCTGCTCCGATGGCGCCCAGTGCCAGAATAAACGGACTCAGGGTCCTGCCGGTTTCCCGCCGCAGCCGTTCGTCTTCCAGCCGCTTTTTCTCGGCTTCGACACGGGCTTTGGCTTCTTCCCTGGCCTGATTGGCTTCCTCCGCATACCTGGCTTCTTCCTCCAAAATTCTGGGAAGTTCTGTAACCGCCACGATATTCTGCGAGTCCGGAACAAGGCTCAGAGGAAAGATCACCAGATTTTCCACAACCGCGCCCGGATCCACCAGCGGGATCTCGACATTGAAGGTTGTTTCATTCAGGATCTCATTGAAGCCAGTCAAATCACCATGCGAGAAGATCTTGAGATCTGATTTGGCGGCACCCTGCGGGATCCGAATCGTAATTTTGACATTTTCGATGGGGACGCCCCAGTTGGCATCAACCATATTCCAGTTGAGTGTGGCAATGTCATTGAATTTGACAACGGCATTGGTCAGGGTATAGCGGAAGCGGATGCTTTTCCGCTCATCGCTGGAGGGCTCAAACACCTTGAACCGGTAAATGTTCTGTTTGTCTCCTTCATAGAATTCAAACAGACCTGCTCGTCCCGTTCCCTCATCGGTCATGTAGAGCACGCGTTCTGTTCCGTTCTCAACCACCGCTGCGCTGACAAAGTCGATTCCGACCGGCTTGGCTGTGGTATTTCGCAGGCGATCCCCCAGGTTAGTATCCACATCCCGAAAGACGCCGTTGATATCCCCCTGGATATCAAACTCAATGGTTTCAGTCACCTTTACGGAACCGTTGGATTGCACCTCATAGGTCGCTTCATAACGGCTGATGCCGAAGCTGCCGGCAGCCAGGGCGGTCCTTCCCGGAAGCAGCGCGGCTGCAAAGGCCAGGATCAGCAGGAGAAGCGACGGCAATACTTTAAATTTTCGGAACATCGATGATTCATCACCATCCTTTCTTCTGTCATTAATATCTCCAGTCAATTTCATCTTAGTATAGCTCCCCTTCAGTTACAATGAAGCAGTCCAAATGTTCAAACACTGTCTACAATTCCCCCCCATTGGTTCTCCGCTACAAATTTCTGCACTGCCAGGCACCATCTTCCAGCCAATGGTAATTCTCAGACAGCCCATCCTGGTCAAACACCTCCAGCATCTGCCGAAACCCATCGGATAAGGTCAGCCCGTCCAGTTCCTCCCGTCGAATCCAGAATACTCTGCCTTCTCTGGAATCCTTGATTTCCCCTTCAAAGGAATCGCTTTTAAAGAATAGGACGACATACCGGAACGCTCCGTCCTTCTGCGTCCATTGCTTGACCCCGCACAGGGATAAATGGGAGACAGTCAGACCGGTTTCTTCCCATACCTCTCGCCGGGCTGCCTCGATGAAGGACTCCCTCGGCTGAACATGGCCTCCCGGAAACGTAACGCCGGGCCAGTCCGGATTCAGGCGCTCCTGAACCAGAATCTGATCCCCCCGGTAAATCATGATCATGTTCGTCAATTCCACAGGTTCAATTCGATTCATAATCCTCCCCCAACCGGCACCACGTAAAAGCCGATGCCGATTCCAATCTTTTTCTCGTACTGCATGACGCCGGCAGCTTCTCTGTGAAACCTCCCGGCATCATCCATTCCGCAATGCTTTTATTGTGCAGCGTCCGGGTTAAGCCAGGGTTAAAGGCGGCTTTCGGTAAAATTAAAATTTCCTTTACAAACTGGAACTACTTTGGCCAGTTTCTTGTGTTACGATACGGTCAAGACCAGTACTCGCATCCTTCTGCCAACCCTTTGGACGATGCCTGAAAGGAGGCCCCTTATGGTGACACATTATTCTTCAGACAAAGAACATGACCGCAGCAAAGCCAAGGAACGAAAGCCCGTCACAGAACAGCCGGACCAGACACCGGAACCTGAAATGAAAGAGGAAATCAGGAAGCCGAAGGTTGAAAAACTGCCTCTTGGCACAGGCTATGAGGTGGAACACCTGCCAACTGAGGTGATCCGGCCGGAAATCAAGCCGGTTAAGCAACCCCTCCCTGATCTGGTGCGTTCCAAAGAGCTGGAAACCTGCTTGTCGGAGGAACCAGTTCCTTCTCCGGAAGATGAATTCTATGACTTCGAGAAAGATATCTATGGCGACGAGGTCGAGATCCGACCGGACCTATAATGGTACCCCACTCCTGAACTCAATCACCTGGATGAAAAACAGCCGATGCTCACTGGATCGACCAGAGGGCATCGGCTGCTTGAGTGTTGCGATCGATCGAATTCGCAGTCAGGGAACATAGCCATGACCACGCGCAAAGGACCGATCGCCGTCCAAACGTCTTCCTTCCGTGAAGCTTCAACTTCATTCAGAATTACTATCGGATCAGCTGATACAGCGCGCCGGGCGCGACATAGTGAAGCAGGAGAAGTCCCGCGATTACAAATGCCATCATCCGATGGGCTTTGAACAGACCTTTCTTCTTGGTCCGGTAGAAGGCGCCGCCCAGACCGGCCTGGACAATGACGGCCGCATAGAGCAGGGTTCCGGTATGAAGGGAAATGCCGCCCAGGGCCAGGTAGCCGTGGATGAGCCCCGTTGCCAGAAATACAATCCCTAATGGCTTATGCAGCTTCCGCAGGAATTTGGTGACGTCTTTCATGGCGGCTTTTGCCTCGGCTGACAGATATCGGCTGATCCGGTTCAGGATAAACGGCAGAATCAGCAGTCCCACGATCAGAACGTTGAGGTAACCAAGGAGTCGGTAATCCATCCGTTGTACCCCCTATTTTTTCAATTTGCCGACAGCCGGAACATTGCCCAGCTTGGAAACTCCATGCGGTGACACATTCTTGATTTCCTGCGTGAGATCCTTGCCGGCCATAAAGCCGTTGTGGCCTCCGCCCTTCCAGGCCGGGGAATTCGTCACGTCGTAGATGATGCCATCCACTGCCACATAGGCAGGCTGGCCGTTCTTTCCGTCATATTTTGCCAGTTCTTCCAGCGTCAGTTCCAGTTCCGTGGTCTGAGTCCCCGGCTGGGTCGTAGCTGGTGCAGCGGTTGTCACAGCAGAGGTTGCCGCCGAAGTAGTGTTTGCAGGCGTACCGGCGGAACACCCCGCCAGCAGTGAACCGGCCATGAGTCCTGCCAGCAGCAGTCCGGTACGTTTCGTATGTCTATTCATCCTGTAGTCACTCCTTGTTTTTATTTAAAATCGAACGAGTCGTCGATGCGATCCGGATCCTGACCACACCGCAGGTTTCCTTCAGAAAGTCGTGTCGGCTCAGTCAAGGGTGAGATGGCGACCAAGCCGATCTTCACCTTCTTCCCCGGCTCAATCAAGTGTGATCACATCATCATAAATCGTTCGAAATTTATACGTTTATTTTACTAAATTAAGGCTTAGGGTGCTCATTCGATATAAAATGTTCTCATTTTTTTCTTTTCCAACAGAAATAATGAACTTTTTTAATCCAGCAATCCTGAACCAGCAGTACTTAACCTGCAGTCCTGAACCAGCCGGAAACCTCCACTTACTTTCCAATCACTTTCCAATCACTTTCCGATCACTTACTGACGATTTCCCGATCATTTCCACACGCTATCCATGTCCTACCGGAATCGGATCGGGAAACAGCCTGTTTACGAAATCCACTTTTTTTTAATCCTTATTTCGTATATACTTGTAATGTTTGATTTTTTTTAGAACTGTGACTATGAAATCGGGAGGTTTCCCATGGACGATACACGTAAGGAAATAGAAAGACGGCGAACGTTTGCCATCATATCCCATCCGGATGCCGGTAAAACGACACTGACGGAAAAATTGCTGCTGTACGGAGGCGCGATCCGGGAGGCCGGTTCGGTCAAAGCCCGCAAGGCTGCCCGCCACGCAACCAGTGACTGGATGGAAATCGAAAAACAGAGGGGAATCTCCGTAACCTCCTCCGTCATGCAGTTTAACTACGACGGATTCTGCATCAACATTCTGGATACCCCCGGACATCAGGACTTCTCGGAGGATACCTACCGGACCCTGATGGCGGCGGATTCAGCGGTCATGGTCATTGACGGAGCCAAAGGCGTGGAGGAACAGACGAAGAAGCTGTTCCAGGTCTGTTCCCTGCGGGGAATCCCGGTTTTTACCTTTGTCAATAAAATGGACCGGGAAGCCCGGGATCCCTTTGAGCTGATGCAGGAAATCGAGGATGTCCTCGGCATCCGGACCTATCCCATGAACTGGCCCCTGGGTTCCGGCAAGGAATTTTCCGGCGTGTATGAACGTGAAGCGGAACGAGTCCTCCTGTTCTCCGGCGGAAAGCACGGATCCAAGGAAGCCGATACCGAAATCATTGATCTGAACAATGAGGCAGAGCGGGCCCATATCGCGCCGCATCAGCTGGATAAGCTCAAAGAAGACATCGAACTGATGGACATCGCCGGCGATGATTTCAATTTCGAAGCCGTTTCCAAAGGGGAACTGTCTCCGGTCTTCTTTGGTTCTGCCCTGACCAACTTCGGTGTAGAACCCTTCCTGGAACATTTCCTCAAGCTGACACAGGCTCCACTGAAACGAAATTCCGATCAGGGATCCATCCATCCCTTTGATCCGTTCTTCTCGGCCTTCGTTTTTAAAATTCAGGCCAACATGAACCCGGCTCACCGTGACCGAATCGCCTTTATGCGAATCGTATCCGGAAAATTTGAACGGGGCATGGAAGTATTCCATATGGAAGGCAAGGGTAAGATCAAACTGGCACAGCCCCAGCAGTTCCTGGCGCAGGACCGTGAAATCGTCGAGGAAGCTTATGCCGGCGACATCATCGGTG
>JABNAD010000861.1_pt1 | contig 14128 bp, 13 predicted proteins | sample 7240381 | NCBI WGS metagenome assembly JABNAD01 (sample SAMN11332834, study PRJNA596920) | anaerobic digester metagenome | biome: digested sludge; isolation source: digested sewage sludge-derived enrichment culture grown on H2/CO2 | place: Germany: Goettingen
TGCGGCAGCAGATCGTTCAGCGCATTGCAAAAGTCACTATTGGCATACTTTTCAAAGTCGCTCAACAGCCGTTTATCCAGTTGACCCTCGTCCAGCGCCGGTTTCAGGTCAATTTCCAGCCGATATGTCTTTTTCCCAAAATACCGCATGTGAGCCGAAGCGGACAGCACCAGGGGGCCGCTGACGCCAAAATGGGTGAACAGCAGCTCGCCGAAATCCGTCTCAATTTTCTTGTTGTTTTCAAAAACCGTCAGACCCACGTTTCGCAGAGACAGGCCCTGTAAGTCCCGGCAGACACCACCCTCTTCCTCTTGAAGCGGAACAAGGGAACCCTGCAAGGGCGTGACTGTGTGGCCCGCCTCCGCTGCAAGGCGGTGCCCGTCTCCGGTAGAGCCGGTGGCGGGATAGGACACGCCTCCGGTGGCCAAGATCACCGCATCGGCGGGCAGGGTCCCCTGCTCTGTCTCTACGCCACGGACTGCACCGTCTTTAATCAAAAGCCGGACTGCCCGCTTGCGGGACAAGATGACCTTCTGCTTTTTCAGCCGCCGCTCCAGCGCGCCGCTGACATCAAAGGACCGGTCAGACACGGGAAAGACCCGCTTCCCCCGCTCCACCTTCAGCGGCACACCCAGCTCCTCAAAAAAGGCCATGGCATCCTGTCCCTCAAACCGGGAAAAGGCGCTGTACAGGAACTTTCCATTGCGGGGTACGTTTGCCAGCAGCTCTTCCGTATTCGAGTTGTTGGTGACGTTGCACCGGCCCTTACCGGTGATGTTCAGCTTTTTACCCAGACGCTCGTTGGGTTCCAGCAGCGTCACAGATGCCCCCCGCTCCGCGGCGGAAATGGCCGCCATCATGCCGGCGGCTCCGCCACCGACTACTACAATCTTTTTAGTCATCGTCCGACTTCCCAAACACACCATAGGCATCCCAGATATCCTCCAGTTCGGAGAATGTGGCAGACACGTCCTTCCCCATCCGGAAACCGAGCGCCACCAGCAAAGCGTTGACCATAGACATGGGCGCCACCATGGAGTCCACGAAGGAAATCATCTCGCTGGGCGCCAGAACAGACGCACTGGCCATCTGCCCCAGAGGAGACAGTTCATTGTCCGTAATGGCCATAATCGTCGCGCCCCGGTCCTTTGCAAATTTCGCGGTGTTGATGGTGACCTTGGAATACCGGGGAAAGCTAATAGCCAGCATCACGTCGCCGGGACCGATGCGGAACATCTGCTCAAAAATCTCTCCCGCAGCGTTGGACTGCACCAGCGTCACGTTTTCCAGCAGCAGATGCATGTAAAAGTTCAGATACCCCGCCACAAACGAGGAGGACCGCACACCGAGAATATAGATGTGGCGCGCCTTTACCAGTCCGTCCACCACCTGATCGAAGTCCCTGCGGTCTGCCTTGTCCGCCACCAGCCGAAGTTTATCAATGTCAGACCTCATCACAGAGGACAGTACATCCTGTCCGCTCAACATACTGCCCGCCGCCTGAATGCGCTGGGTTGAGGTGAGACGGCTGCGAATCATCTCCTGCAGTGCCCGCTGCATGGCTGGATAACCCTCAAATCCCAACTCATAGGCAAAACGAACCACCGTGGACTCGCTGACGCCAGAAAGCTCGCCCAATTTGCTGGCCGTCATGAACGCGGCCTTGTCGTAATTCCCCACAATATAGGAGGCAATGCGCTTTTGTCCCTTTGAAAAGCCGCTCATGCCGCTCTCCAAGGTATATAGAATGCTTTTAGCCACGATTCTTTTCCTCCGTTGCTCTTCCGATTCAGCGCACTACGCGCTTGCTTTGAATAGTCTACCACATTTCCTGCATTTTTCAATACAAATCTGCTGTTTTTTTTGCAGCAATAGATGTAAAATTTCTAATTTTTTTATAAAAAACATTGGGTTTTCAATGTGCTCGTCTGCTTCTTTAAGACAATATAAAAATTGCAGGATTTATAAAAATCCTGCAATTCATCCCGTCAAAAGATATTCCGCCGTTTTCATTAGTTGCCTGACGCCGTAATTTTCCGTCCGCTCCGAGAACTGAAATTTCCCGCTGTGTGATCTGTCAACTTCCAACTTGACAGGCGCTTAATGCCGACAAAATGGCAGCGGACTACTGCGCCGCAAAACGAACCCGTCCAGCACAAATGCAGACGGTTCTGTCGATGTATTTTATTCGCCCAGCAGTGCAGTCAGTTCCGCCGCCGTCAGATGCCGCCACTTCCCTACCGGCAGGTCCCCCAGTTCCAGCGTGTGCTCCCGCACCCGCCGCAGGCGGCGGACTGTAAGACCGCAGGCGGCGCACATACGCCGAATCTGACGGTTCTTTCCCTCGTGGATGACCACGGATAGCCGAGCGCGATCCGCTGCCTTAGAAATCACTTCTACCGTTGCTTGATGGATTGCTTCTCCATCAAGTTCTGTGATGGAAGATAGCTTGACAGCGGAATCCGCTTGGAAACCGTTCACATCCACCTGATAGGTCTTGTCAATCTGAAAGCTGGGATGGATCAGCCGCTGCATCAGTTCCCCATCGTTGGTCAGCAGAAGCAGCCCCTCCGAATCCATGTCCAACCGCCCCACAGGAAAAACCCGGGTCCCTGCATCCCGCACCAGTTCCGCTACCGTGGGACGGCCCTTTTCGTCGGAAAGCGTGGTCACATATCCCCGAGGCTTATTCAACAAAATATAGGTTTTGTTCTCTTTTTTCCGGAGCGGCACACCGTCCACCTGCACATCGTCCCGGTCCGGATCGGCCCTGTCTCCGATTTGGGCCGTGCGGCCATTGACACGCACCCGTCCTGCCGCCAGCCAATCCTCCGCTGTGCGGCGGGAACATAGGCCCGCGGCGCTCAACAACTTTTGTAATCGTTCTTCCAAGCAGCTTCCCTCCTTTCGTAATTGAAACAATAAAAGCCGCGCCCTTGAGGCGCGGCTTTTATCTCTCCACGCGTGTTCAGCCGTTTCCCAGCAGTGACCGCAGACGGCGCAGCAGACTGGGCGGTGTTTGAATCGCCAGCAGCACATCACTGCCGCACAGCAATTCGACCCGTCCCACCTCCTTGCCTGCCAAACTGAAAACAGCTTGTCCGGCAGAGGTTCCCGCCGATACCGGGGCCTGTAAACTCTCCGGCAGGTCAAAACGGATGTCCAGTTTTTCCCCTTGAGCCAGCGGCCAAGAAAAGCTGTCCGCTGCCACCAGCGGCACCGAGGTCGTCAGTCCGCCGATCACCGCCAGCGTCCCCACCGTCTCACCTATGGTCATGGCCCGCCGGGCGGGATAGGCGGCAAAGCCGTAGTCATACAGTGCAGCGTGATCCGCCCAGTCATTGCCGTCCTGCAAGGTCACCGCCACCAGCCGCTGTCCGTTGCGCCGGGCGCAGGAGACAAGCGTGCGGCCCGCAGCCTTTGTATACCCGGTCTTCAGGCCGATGCAGCCATCCACATAGGACAGGAGTTTGTTGTGATTTGTCAGCGTCCGCCCATTCACGTTCACAGTGCGGGTAGATACAATACGGGCAAACGTCTCGTTGTTCATGGCTGCACAAGCCAGCACCGCCATGTCCATGGCGGTGGAGTAGTGCTTTTCATCGTCCAGCCCGTTGGGGTTTGCAAAGGAGGTGTGGGTCATGCCCAGTTCCTTCGCCTTTTGGTTCATCAGCTTCACAAATTTGTCTGTGTTCCCTGCCACGCCCTGTGCCACGGCCACGGCCGCGTCATTTCCGGAGCAGAGCATCAAGCCGTATAGCAGCGTCTCCAGCGACAGTTTCTCCCCAGCCTTCAGATACATGGAAGACCCCTCTGTATTGGCGGCCTCCGCCGAGACCTTTACCATGCCGTTCAGGTTGCCGTTTTCCAGCGCAACCAGCGCGGTCATGATTTTCGTGGTGCTGGCAATCAGCATTTTTGCATTTTCGTTCTGGGCATACAGCACCCGCCCGGAATCCACATCAATCAGCACCGCAGATGTAGCGGAAGTGCTGACAGCAGACACTTGGCAAGGAAAAATGCTATACAGTGTCAATATGGCGCAAAACAGCGTCAGGAATCTTTTGAAGTGAGTTTGCATCTACGATCACCTTTCTACTCAGGTGATCTTAGTATACCCCTGTTAGAACTCCTCTTTTTCCTGCTTTTTGTCGAAATATTTTTCCACTTTATCCAGAATATCCGGGACCATTTCAACCACACGGTCCACGGTGGAAACCGGCGGCACGGATACCGGAAGAACCCGCGTCGTCCCTTCCTTAATCACCAAAAATGCCACTGGGTCGATTTTCACGCCTGCGCCGCTGCCACCGCCAAAGTTTTGGGGCTGCGTTGTCCCGTAGTCTCCACCGCCGCTGCCAAAACCGAAGCTGACCTTGGAGATGGGGATGAGAGTCACGCCGTCCGGCGTGGTAATGGGCTGGCCCACGATGGTATTGGTGTCCACCATCTCATGGATTTTCTCCATGGTGGAACGCATCAGGTCATTCAGCGGATGCTTTTTTTCAACATTGTTGTCCATATCAATTTCCTTTCTACGCGGCAGCTTTTGGCGTCTCAGTCTGTTCGTCCGGCTGCGGTTTATCCTTTTTATGTCCTTTTTGGAATTGCAGAATCCAGCGGATTCCGGGAATCATAAGGCCAAAGCCCATAGCCAGCATCGTTCCGATTCGCAGGGACACGCCAACCTCGCCCCGGATGCGGAGGGCCGCCGCATCATAGTCCACGCCCACATGGAGGGATGGCTTCGGGATATCAATCAGCTCCTCCAGAGGGGGCATCACCGTCCACATCACGGCGCAGATATCGCCGTATCGCTCCGCGGCCTTCGCGGGGTCATTCCGTCCGCGCAAGGTCAGCGATAAGGACAGCGGATGCACGCGGATACCGCGGCCAAACCGGCGCAGCGCTTTTTTTGAGGCAGGCATCAGCATTTGGTACGCGGCCTTTAGATCTTCTTTTGTAGGTCGCGGAAATTTTTTCAGTATTTTGGTCAGGTCCTTCGGTTCTTTTTTCTCGGGTTCCTTTTTCGGCTTCTCCCTTACCGGTTTCCGCGATTTGGAAGGCGCTACCCGAAAACGCAGAAATCCAAAGGTCACGTCCGCCGAAACCACGTCGCCAAACGTCACGCGAACGCCCAGCCGCGTCAGACAGAACAAAATAAATAGAACCACAATGCCCGCCAGTATCTTCAGCCAGAGCACAGCGCCTTCCTCCTTCCGTAGTTTTCCCTGTGCGCAGAAATTATTTCTCGTCCTCCGCTTCGCCGGATTCTGCGCTCTCGCGCTTCTCGCTGTCGGAGTCCACAATCTCCCCGTTGTCGCCCAAACGCATCTGCCCCGTGCCGCCGAAATCCGGCAGCTCCGGCAAATCGTCCAGCGAGTGGAGGTGGAACGAACGAAGGAAGTTTTTCGTGGTCCGGTACTGCCGGGGCCGGCCCGGAACCTGCAGCCGCCCGCATTCCTCGATCAGCTTTCGATCCAGCAGCAGTCCCACGGTATAGGAACTGTCAACACCCCGGATTTGATCCACATAGGCTCGGGTAACCGGCTGGTAATACGCGATGATGGTCAGTACCTCCAGCGCGGGCTGACTGAGCTTGGCGGGCTTTCGAATCTCAAATGCCCTACGGATCACATCCGCATAGTCCGGCGATGAGCACATCTGCCACGTATCTTCCACATGGAGCAGCCGGACTCCCCGGCGGTCATAGGCATAATGATCCATCAGATTTTGCAGCACCCGCTCCGCCACCGAACGGTCCATGTCCAGAGCGATGCAGATGCGGTCGATGTGAATGGGTTCGCCGGAGGCAAAGAGAATGCCCTCCATAGCGGACTCGATCTCCTTCATGTCGATACTTTCCATGTTGTTTCCTTACAGTGTCAAATTTTCCGGAAGCTCCTGCTCCTGCTTCACAGTGCAGTCCGTCTCAGACCCCGCCAGATGAATGATACGGGCACGGCACAGTTCCAACACAGCCAAAAACGTGGCCACCACCTCGCTGCGGGTCCGGTTGCCTTTAAACAGCAGCAAAAACCGGGTAATCCCTCCCTCTTTCAGCTGCCGGACAATCTCCTTCGCCTTGTTCTCAACGGGATAGGGCTCATGCTGCACAATGTTGGCAAAGGCGGTTCTGGGCGGAGGCAGCGCCCGCTCTGCCCGGTCCCGAATCTCCATCATGGCAGAGATGAGATCTTCAGAATTCTGATCGTACTCATAGATTTTTCCTCGCTCCACCGACTCGCTGTGGCGGGTGACGATGTTGCGTCCAAACTCGCCCATAGGCTCCAAGCGCTTGGCTCCAGCTTTTACCACGCCGTAATTTTCGTTGCGGCGGCGCTCTTCCAAAGACTGGATCAGAGCGTCCATTTCGCCCTTGGCCTCCTCGTCTTCAATGGACAAAAGCATCCGGGTCTTGAGATAGATGAGATGGGACGCCATGGAAATAAATTCGCTGGCAACCTCTAAATCCATCTTTTTCCGTACCTCCAGCCATTGGAGATACTGGTCGCAAATCATGGCGATGGAGATATCCTGAATCTCCATCTTGTTCTTGCCGAGCAAAAACAAGATCAGGTCCAGCGGCCCTTCAAAGTCCTGCATCTCTGTCTGGGATTTGGCGCGGACCACTTTTTCCAGTTTAAATACAGGACTTTCCAAAAAGCGTTCACCTCAATAAAGCAGGTTAATCATCGCGGTGTATACCGCGGCGATGGCGCGGCTGATAAGTCCCCCACCCACGTTGGCAAAGGAAAGCAGCAGCAACAGCAGCATTCCGTACCGCTCATAGCGCATCAGCGTAAAATAAGCCCGGTCGGGCAGCAACGCACCCAGCACCTTAGACCCGTCCAGCGGCGGTATGGGCAGCAGATTGAAAAGTCCCAGCCCGATGGAGAGGATAGCCGTGGAGAGCAGAAAGTTGAAAATCACATCCCACACCAGGGTGTAATCGGCATAAAGGTAAATTCCCTTGCTGAGCAGAATCAGGGAAAATGCCAGCATGAAATTGGAAACCGGCCCCGCCAGCGCCGTCAACGCCATTCCCTTTTTGGGGTTTTTGAAGTACCGCGGGTCCACCGGCACAGGCTTTGCCCAGCCAAATCCCATAGTAAACATCATCAAAAGGCCCAGCCAATCAATGTGCCGCAAAGGGTTCAGGGACAGCCGGTGCATAGATTTTGCCGTGGAGTCCCCCAAAGACAGGGCAGCCAGACCGTGACAAGTCTCGTGGATGGTCAGGCAAAGCATGACAGACACCACCCGCAGCGCCGCGTCCAGCGCGGAGGAGAGGTCCATCTGTTGAAGCAGGGCTTGAATGTAATGCAGCAAAGCAGTCTCCTCATGCAAAATAGCATTCTTAAAATAACATTAGTCATAACATTATAACAGTTTTTCCCTTTCAATACAAGGAAAATCCACGCGAGAAAATGGGAAGAACAAGCAGGGGGCTTTTAAGCCCCCTGCCGAAATTGTCGAAAAAGAGTTTCGCCACGTTTTGGAGATACCGCTTACATTCCCTTTACATTCCCTTTTGCAGCAGCATATCCAGCACCAGATCGTCCATTTTGGGAGATCCGTCATTACCCAGCTTGACAAAGTTGGCGATGGTGACCTCCGGGTCAGACTCCACGATGCCATCGGTGGGTTTCACCGTCTCGTCCCGCAGCGCCATGGCGGCGCAGTGGAACGCTGTGAACACGCAGGTTGAGATTTTCAGCGCACAGTCCGCCTTTGCCCCGTCGCACAGCATCCCTGTCACATCGCCCAGCATATTGTTGACGGCGTAGCCGATCTGCTTCACACCGCCGCCCTGCAGATAGACCAGCCCGCAGGCCGCGCCGGTTGCGGCGATGGTGGCACCGCACAGGCCGGAGAGCAGTCCAAAATCCGCATGGATATGAATCGCCATCAGATGACTGAGTGTCACGGCCCGGAATGTCCGTTCCTCGTCAATTCCCAGCGACTGCGCGGCGGACACCACCGGCATGGTAGCGGTGATTCCCTGATTGCCCGATCCGGAGTTTGTGACTACCGGTACGTTGGCTCCCGCCATGCGGGCGTCCGCGGCGCTGGAGGTGACAGCCACCGCCTCCAGCATCGCTCCCCTGCCCATCAGTCCAGATTCCTGACTTTTTCGGATGTGCCGGCCAATGTTCAGGCCAAAGTTGCCCTCCGCACCCACTTTTGCAATCTCACTATTGACCTTGATGGCCTGTTCGATCATATGGAGATCATCTGTCTTGGGATCCAGTGTCTCCACAAAATCATAAATTGTCTGTATGCTCAGCGTCTCCTTAATGAGCTGCGGCGTAATCGGGTCTGCGGCCGCCTCCTGCGCCACTGTTTCAACCTCTTGGTGATCCTTCTCCACAAAGGTGACGTTGGTATGGGCACCCCGAATGACGGCACGGGATTGATGCGACCCGTTGGTCAGCTCCACCTCCACGTAGAGCTTGTCCGGCTCCGGCGTTCGCCCCATCTCCACATTGCCGCTGCGCACCAGCTCCACGGCCTTCGCCACATCCTCTGCCGTGGCGTCGTCCACCACCTGTAACTGACGGTCTACCCGGCCGCAGACAGCGCCCAGCGCTGCGGCGTAATTCATTCCGGTGCAGTCCGTCCCCGGTATGCCGGCAGCCATTGCATTCTTGATGATGTTGACGCTGGCAAGGATTTTGACATGGGTAGGCTCCCCCGTCAAATGCCCCCGCGCGACAGCAGCAGTCAAGGCAATCGCCGCCGGCTCCGTACACCCGGTGGCCAGCATCATCTCGTGGTTGAGAATTTGACAAATCAACGTACGATTCATAGCTCTTCCCCTTTTCCTATTTGATTTTTAATGGATATCCAGCTGATTCTTTAACGGTATTCTAGCATCCTGTTCTTCGGAAAGCAAGATAAGATGCCCACATGCCATCCCGATTTTTTCCGTGTAATTGTCTATTTTGACGGAACCGTGCTCAACTTATCCTACTAATTTAAATTTTCGCGCTTTTTCACCAATTTGCATTCAACAGAAGGTTTTCTTATAAAAGGCAACGCAGCCGCACCCATTTTCATAAATGGATACGGCTGCTGTTTTATAGGATTTTTCATAGTTTCCCATGGCCTCTCCGGTAAAACGGCATCGACCTCTGCCGCAGCGCTCCCGTCGTTTCCAGCAAATTGGCGCCGCACTTTCAGGCCTCTTTTTACAGCTTTTTGCGGTAGGCCTCCGCCTCGTCCAAAAGTTCTCCCGCGCTTTGCAGCAGCGCGTCCGTCACCTTGCTGCCGCCGGTAAGACGGGCCAGCTCCGCCATGCGCCGCTGACGGTCCAGCTGGACAACCTCTGTGAAGGTTCTTCCCTCGCGTTCTCCCTTTTCCACGGAAAAGTGGGAGTCCGCCATAGCGGCCAACTGAGGCAGATGGGTCACGCACAACACCTGCTTATGCCGTGAAACCTGAGCCAGCTTCTCCGCCACTTTTTGCGCCGCCCGACCGCTGACGCCGGTATCCACTTCGTCGAAGACCAGCGTTCCCACCCGCTCCTGTTCCGCCAGCACATTTTTCAGCGCCAGCATAATGCGGGCAAGTTCGCCGCCAGAGGCAATTCGGGCAATGGGCTTCAAATCCTCGCCGGCGTTTGCAGACATCAGAAACCGAATGGCGTCGCATCCGTCCGGCACCGGTTCCTTGGGCATAAATTCGATGGAAAAACGGACCCGATTCATATCCAGATCCTTCAGCTCCTTCAGAATCCGCTGCTCCAACTCTGAGGCAGCAGCTTTCCGGGCCTTTGTCAGCGCTGCGCCTGCGGCGCTCACCGCTTTTTGCGCCTTGACCAGTTGGCCCTCTAACCGGACCAGCGTATCGTCGGCTGTCTCGATCTCGTCCAGCTCCCGGCGGCTGCGATTCAGATACTCCAGCATCTCCTCAACCGTGGCGCCGTACTTTTTCTTGAGGCGGTACAGCTGGTCGGACCGGCTTTCCACCTGATCCAGCTCCTCCGGTGAGAAGTCAAACTCCCCCACAAGATCCCGCACTGTCTCCGCAAGGTCATACGCTTCACAGCGCAGCTGTTCCAGCCGATTCCAAATCTCTTCCAGCCGCCCGTTGTGTCCTTTCACATGGGTCAAGGCGTTTTCCGCCTCCTGAAGCAGGGCCACGGCTCCACCAGTCTCGTCATCCCCGTTGAGGCAATGATCCGCCCCGCTGACCGCCGACAGGTACTTTTCCCCATTCCGCAAAAGATCCCGTCGCTCCTGCAACTCCTCGTCCTCGCCGGAACGCAACTCAGCTCGCTCCAACTCGTCAATCTGAAAATGGAGGCTGTCCACCTTCCGGGCTTTTTCCGCCTCGTCCATCCGCAGAGCGTCCATGCTCCGGCGCAGTTCCGCCATGGCATCATAAACGCCCCGGTACTCGTTCAGGGCGCTTTCCAGCCGACCAAAACGGTCCAGATATGCGCCGTGCTGTTCCTCGTCCAAAAGCTGCTGACCGTCGTGTTGACCGTGGATGTTCAGAAGGTTTGCCCCCAGTGCCCTCAGCTGGGACACCGTGACAGGCCGACCGTTGATGCGGCAGAAATTCTTTCCGTCTCCGTCGATCTCGCGCTGGATCATCAAAAGCCCGTCCTCATCCGGCTCTGCACCGCATTCCGCAAGGCCCGGAAGATCACTGGACACACCGGAAAACTCCGCGCTGACCACCGCTTTTTTGCTGCCGGTGCGGATCAAATCCCGAGAGGTCCTACCCCCCAGCACCGCGCCCATAGCATCGATTACGATGGACTTGCCCGCGCCAGTTTCGCCGGTCAGGGCGTTGAAGCCCGGACGGAACTGAATATCCGCCTGCTCGATCACCGCAATATTCTCAATGTGCAGCAGTTCCAGCATGACCCCGATCCCCTTTTCTCTTTTTGTCGTTAATTGGAAAGCAGCGTCTCTCAGGCATTACGTCCGCCAAAGCGCCCGCTTATCTCTGCAAAGCGAATCCCCTTTACATATTAATCATTTCCTGAATTTCCTCGCAGAAGGTATCGGCAGAAGGGGTGTCCTTCATCACCAAAAACGCCGTGTCGTCTCCTGCAAGGCTTCCCATCATATAGCTCAGGTCCATATCGTCCAGCGCAGCGCAAGCGGCGCTGGCAAGTCCCGGCATCGTTTTTACCACCACGATGTTCTGCGCGCTGTCGATGCTGGTGATGCTCTCCCGGAAGATCGTCCGCAGCTTCTCCGCGAAGTTCAGCCGCGTCCGGTTTCCAGAGACAGAATATTTATACACGCCATGTCCCACCGGCTCCTTGATCAGGTGCATCTGCTTGATGTCCCGGGAAATGGTGGCCTGTGTGCTGGAAACCCCCCGTTCCTGCAAGCGGGTCAACAGCTGTTCCTGCGTCTCGATATTCTCCTGTCCAATGATCTCCAAGATCAGCATTTGCCGTTCATTTTTCATCTTCCTGTCCTCCCGGCAGCATTTTTTTCGCAAAAATTTCGCAAAAACTTTTTTCTGTCAACCGCACTAGTTTCAAGCAATATTTGGACCGACGAACCTGCACCTCATCCTCGGCGTGAAGGGAGAAGCCCCGGCTCTCGTCCACGAACAGATACACCGGTTTGCGTCCGTTTCGCTCCATGCGAATGGACAGCGTATGTCTCGGCGAAAGAACATACGACGAAAAACGCATATTATGCGTACAGATTGGGCAGACCACCATGGCCTCCGCGTCCGGCTCCACCACGGGGCCTCCGGCAGAGAGCGAGTACGCCGTGGACCCGGTGGGAGTTGCGATAATAACGCCGTCGCCTGCAATGTCGGCCAGATGATGGCCGTCGGACTCGATGCGCAGGTGAATTACATGTGAGATGGGGCCTTCGCGGATAACCGCGTCGTTCAGCCCCAGATTCGTATAGACGGATCGACCGTCCCTCAGAACGGACACGTCCAGCATCATCCGGTTCTCCATGTCAAAGTCCCAAGTTTCCAACCGCCGCAGCATCTCCAGCTCCCCAAGCTCTAACTCAGCGATAAAACCGAGACTGCCGGTGTTAACACCCAGAACCGGAACCTTGTTCAGCGCCGCCAGTTTTGCCAGATGCAAAATCGTGCCGTCGCCGCCAAAGGTAATCATCAGATCCGCAGAGCGCAGTTCCTGTGTCAGCGGGCGCACATCCAGATCGCCGAAAGTCCCCTCCCGTTGATCGCGGAATGGGGAGCACACCACCGTCCGAAAACCGCTTTTGCGCAAAATGGATTGGGCGGCTTTTGTGGCACTCATGTCCCGGTCCCGGCTGGGATTGGGACAAAGAATGATCTTTTTTCCATCTTTCATGCTTCCACACCTCCTCGCTCCGGTAAAACCGCATGAGACTCCTCTACCAGAGTTTGCAGGTCAAACGTCGCATCTCCTTCTGACGCACCGCACTGCAAAAAGCCAAGATATTCGATGTTTCCTTCAGGGCCGCGAATGGGAGAATACGTCAGGCCAAGAACTGTAAAGTCTGATTCCTTTGCATGATCTAAAAAGTGCTCCAGCACTTCCCGATGAACCGCAGGATCCCGGACCACGCCTTTTTTTCCGACCTTTTCCCTCCCCGCCTCAAACTGCGGCTTCACAAGGCAAACTACATGGCCGGTTGGCTTCAAAAGTCCCCGCAGGGCCGGCAGAATCAGCTTCAAAGAGATAAAGCTCACATCCACGCTGGCAAAATCCAGCTCATCCGGCACCTGCTCATGGGTAAGATACCGGGCGTTGGTTCGCTCCAGACACATTACCCGTTCATCTGACCGCAGCTTCCAAGCCAGCTGTCCGTACCCCACATCCACGGCGTAAACCTTTACCGCACCGTTTTGAAGCATACAGTCGGTAAATCCGCCGGTGGACGCGCCAATATCGCCGCAGATTGTTCCTTGCAGGTCGATGGGAAAGGTCTCCATGGCCTTTTCCAGCTTTAGTCCACCCCGGCTCACATAGGCCAGTGCATTTCCCCGCACCTCGATTTCCGCGTCGGCAGGATAAGCGGTCCCGGGCTTGTCCGCCCGCTGGCCTTTTACAAACACCAAACCGCTCATGATGGTGGCCTGCGCCTTTTGTCTGCTCTCCTGTAATCCGCGCTCCACCAACAGCACGTCCAGCCGTTTCTTATCACTCATGGTTATCCTCCCTGCGCTCTTTTACACAAAAAAGCGCGGTCTCCTCACTGGATTCCCTCCAAAATGGTTTTGACAATTCCTTCGGCGTCCAATCCCAGACTGTGTTCCAGTTCCGTCACAGATCCCGCAGGAATAAAGTTACCGCCCAGATTTTTAAAAATGATCCGTTTCGGCGCGTCGCCCCGGGCGGCCAAAATACCGCCTACCCGCTGCCCAACGCATCCAGCGCCGCAGCAGTCCTCCACCGCCGCCATACACCGGCAGCCGGACAGCACCGGAGCCAGATCCTCATAGCAGAGGGGCGCAATGCGGTTCAGCTTAACAACACCTGCGCGCACGCCTTGCTTTTCCAGCGCCTCTGCCGCGTCCAACGCCTGATTTACCAGTACGCCATAGGTCAGGATGGTTACATCCTCCCCCGTCCGCAGCCGCACGGCAACATCCGGGCCACTATCGTTTTTGTAATGGCCTTCGCCACCCCGAGGATACCGGACGGCTACCGGGCCGCTGCACTGAAAGACCGCTTCCCGCAGCATCCGCCGCAGCTCTGCAAAGCTGGCGGGACAATACACCGTCATTCCAGGAATGGTGGGCAGAAAGAGTGCGTCAAACGAGCCGTGGTGCGTTTCGCCGTCGTTGCCCACAAGGCCCGCCCGGTCGACTGCCAGCACCACATGGAGCTGCTGAAGCGCCACGTCGTGGATCAGCATGTCATAACTCCGCTGCAAAAAGGAGGAGTACACCGCGAACACTGGGATCATGCCCTGAGCGGAAAGTCCGGCGGCCATAGCCGCGCCGTGACCCTCTGCGATGGCAACGTCAAAAAAACGTTTTGGAAACTCCTTTTGGAACGGTCCAAGACCTGTTCCATCTGCCATGGCTGCGGTAATGGCACACCCACGGGGGTCTTCTGCGGCCCCGGCCCCCACCGTTTTTCCACAGACGGCGGACAAGCCCTCCCCCCCGGAGGACTCCCAAACTCCAGTCCCCACCA
>JABNAD010000736.1_pt1 | contig 14070 bp, 15 predicted proteins | sample 7240381 | NCBI WGS metagenome assembly JABNAD01 (sample SAMN11332834, study PRJNA596920) | anaerobic digester metagenome | biome: digested sludge; isolation source: digested sewage sludge-derived enrichment culture grown on H2/CO2 | place: Germany: Goettingen
ATGGAGTACTGCCCCCATCCAGTACTGGTCACTGCCCAGGATGGGAAGCTGCTCAAGGTGAACCGGGCCTTGGGGCGGGAGCTGGGCCTCCCGCCGGCCAAGGTCATGGAGCTGGACAGCGCCTACCGATTCCTATCGCCTCTGGTGGATACCGACGGGTCGATCCACCGCATCGTGGTCGATGGCAGGATATCGATACCCAGCATCCTGACGCACCAGGACGGCTCCCAACAGGAGGTCATGTGCTACGTAGTGCTCCTGGGAGAAGATGAGGGAAGCGACATCCTGACGATCATGGCGCCCCGTTATTGAAACAGATGGGAAATCTGTTTTATTCTACCGTGGCTATCAGGTAGCGAGATGGACCACATCGTCTACCTGGACAAGCCGGCCGGCGCCCTGGAGGCCATGCGCCAGGGCCGAAAGACCATGGTCGGCCGGGCGTTCAACGGCCGCCGCTCGCCCTACGGCAAGGTGAAGGTAGGCGACCTACTGTACTTCACGGAGAACGACGGCCAGCAGTTGATCTACGGCCGCGGAAGGGTCACCAAGGTCTATGATTCCCCCAAGCTCACCCACGAGGAGAGCGAGGCCATGCTGGAGAAGCACCGACGCGCTCTCTGGCTATCGGAGGCGCAGTTCCTGCGCATGGCCGGGAAACGCTATCTGGTGCTGGTGACGGTGGACGGGTTCCAGGAGATGCCCCGGTTCCGTTTCACCCGACGCGACTTCCACACCCTGGACGACTGGATACTGGTCGGTGACGTGGAAAGCGCCCGCAAGGAAGGACCGGGGCAAGAGTTGAAATAATCCGCTCAAGCATCCCGCTCCAATGGAAATGTTGGCCGCCCTCAGCTTGTTCCTGGGCGCTTTCTCCGCCCTGGTCCTTCTATCCATGCGGGCGCTCCCGGGAAGGTGGGCCAGGCTGTTCGCTGACGCCGGTCGGGAGAACGGGCGCCCTTCCTGGGCCTGGGCGTGCATCGTCCTGTCCATCTCCGGCATCGTCCTGTTCTGGTACCTGCATTTCACCGGCCAGGCGTATCTGTCATTGGCCATGGCCGTGCTGGGGTCCTTCCTGCTGGGGCGTACGGTCCAATCCCTCCTGGTCAAGAGGGGCCTGCGCGACAACGTCCATCTGATGCGCGACGAAAAGGTGGGTAAGGCCTTCCTTCCATACACCATCGCCAGCCTGGCTCTGGTCCTCCTCGGGCTGCTCTAGAACATGTCCAGGGAGCCGTGCCTGAGCGCCAGCTTCTCGAAGTAGCTGAACAGGGCGTAGGCCAGGATGAAGAAGAGCGATCCCAGTCCCAGCATCACCGCCACCAGGAACGTCATGTCGCCCAGCCCGGCCCCGGCCGCCACCTCGCGCACCGCCTGCACCCCGTAGGTCAGCGGGAAGATGTACGCGGCCGGTCGCAACCATTCCGGCAGGTACGATATCGGGAAGTTTACCCCACAAAGAAGCAGTCCCAGATAGAGCACGATGGACCCCAGGATCATGGATGAGCGAAGGTAAACGCCCACGCTGCCGATCACCATTCCGAAGCCGACCATGGCGAAGCAGGTGGCCAGAAGTACCGCCGCCAGGGCGGCGGGGTCGGCACCCGACAGGTCGACGCCGAAGAACAGGGAGGCGAAGGCCAGCGAGACGGTGACGGTGAAGAGGCCGATCAATGATTGGTACGCCCCCTTGCCCAGGAACACGTAGAACATCCGGGTCGGCGTGGACATTATGGTGGCCATGGTCCCGATGTGCTTCTCGGCGCCGGCGGACATGGTGACCCCGTACACCGCGGAATAGGTCAGCGAGGAGACGGCGTTGCCCAAGGCCACATAGGCAGGGGCCGCGCCCGGATCGTCGGCAAAATCGCTGACCAGCACGAAGAACCACATCTGGAAGAGCGCCGTGGACAGTATCTGGATGAGCCAGAGCCCAGGGCCGACCACGGCGAACTGCGAGCGGAGCGCCACCAGTGCGGAGGCCTTGACGCCCAGCGTGTTCCTCAGCATGTCAGTACCTCACCAGCGTCCCGTTCACCTTCGCCCGGCCTTCCAGATAGGTGAACAGGGACAGGGATATCAGCAGGAAGGCGGCGGTAGTTAGTACGGTCAGGCCCAGGGCGCCGTAGTAACCGATGCCCAGGGAGTCATAGCCAGGGATGGTGGATATCTTGAGCGCCTCGGCGCCCCAGGTGGCCGGTATCAGATACGAGAGAGGCCGGGACCACTCCGGCAGGACCATCAGGGGGAACACCGCCCCGGAGAGGACGTAGATCGGGAACTCCAGGATCTGGAAGAAGGCCGACGACGCTCTGGTCACCACGTAGAACGCCCCGAAGACCATGCCCAAAACGGAAAGCGAGAGGAGGGTGGCGGCCAGGGCGATGACGAATCCCACCGGGTCCTGCACGGTGATCTCGATGCCGAAGGCGAACTGCGCCACCAGGAACACCGCCAGGGCGTTCAGCAATCCCAGGAACGAGTTCCAGAGGCAGCGGCCGAAGACCACCGACGAAAGGGGCGCCGGGGTCACCATGATGGCCTCCAACGTCCCGTTCATTCTATCGTAACCAATGGACCAGCTGCTGCTGTGTATGGTGTTCCCCCACATTCCCAGCACGCCGCCGCCCAGCACGGCGTAGAGCAGCAGGTCGCCGCCGGCGTGACGGAAAAGGAACAAGGTCACGGTGGTGAAGATGAAGGGGGCGATTATGCTCGGTATCACCCACTGCGGGTCCACGAAGAAGTGTATCGACTGCTGCTTAAGGGCGGCCTTCATGGCCCGCAGGTCCATCATTTCCCGTTCACCATCTTGATGTAGGCGTCCTCCAAGGTCGGCTGGTCCACCCGGATGCTGATCACCTTTCTGTTCTCCAGCAGGGCGGCGACCGTGGGGATGAGCGAAGGGGCGTCGTCGACCACGATGCGGGCGAGCTGCCGCCCTTCCAGGAACTCCATGGATACGGCGGAGACCCCGGGAAGGTCGGCCAGCTCCTTCCTCTGCGCTTCCCCAAGTTCCCGGGCCTCGATCTCGATGATGGAGTCGTTGCGCACCGCCTCCTTCATGGAATAGGGCGAGCCCATGGCCTTGATCCTTCCCTCGGATATGATCGCCAGTCTATCGCACAGCTCATCGGCCTCGAACATGTAATGGGTAGTGAGCAGTATGGTCATGCCCTTCTCCGAGAGTCGGCGGATCAATGCCCGGGTCTCCCGGGATATCTCCGGGTCAAGTCCCAACGTCGGTTCGTCCAGGAAAAGCACCTCCGGGTCGTTGACCAGTCCCCTGGCCAAATGCAACCGCTGCTTCATCCCCCTAGAATATTCCTCCACCCGGACATCGGCCGCCTCGGTGAGGCCTACCAGTTCCAGCAGGTCCTCGATCTTTTTCTTCTTAACATCCCTGGGCACCCGGTACATGTCCGAGAAGAACTCCAGGTTCTGCCTTCCCGTCAGGCGGAAGTAGAGCCCGCGCTCCCCGCCGGAGACCAGGTTGATGCGCGGTCTCAGCCCGATCGGGTCCTTCGTAACATCCAGGCCAAGCACGGTGGCGCTTCCGGACGTGGGGATGAGCAGGGTGGTCAGCATCTTGATGGTGGTGGTCTTGCCGGCGCCGTTAGGGCCGAGCAGACCGAAGATCTCGCCGCGGTGGACGTTGAAGGAAACGCGGTCCACGGCCAGCTTTTCCCTTCCCCCGTCGCCGAATAGCCTGGCCGCTGCAGGGTAGACCTTGGTGAGGTCCTTGACCTCGATGACCTTCTCACCGCCGTTCATGACGTGGCCGCCAACGCCCTGCCGATTATAATGAGGTTACGCCGTTGAGATATCAAAGGTTCAGGCGTCAATTTTGAAAGGAATTACAATTAATGACTAGTTTTATCTTATCAAATGGCATCGATAATCTCAGAGATTGATACATTATGGCAGATAGTATGACGCTCGATGAGGCCCGGATCGCGTTCGAAGGAAAACCATATTCCAGAGAGGTAGCGATCCAGATCGAGCGTAGCGGATTCGGTTATGCGATATCCGCGACAAATGGCCGTATCGCCATGATCTATAAGCCAGTATCTTTTAGAAGTAAATCTGGCGTCAAAGAGTGAGCATTTGGCTTCTCACTCGATATTCATCGATACTTGCGTCCTCATAGAGAGCTCCACGCCTAACATCAATGGTGAGGAAAGGGCCAGGCAATTACGTCATATCGCCAATGCTGGCCATTCGCTCTTGACCTCTATAACCGTGGTTGGTGAAATGGTGAGCGTTAGCTTAGAAAAAGATACTTTCGATCTCTCTCGAGGTGTGGAAATTCTAAGGTCGCTCGGTATCAGAATACTCTTTCCAATACCAGATATCAGGAGGGTTTGCATACTCGTCGATGCCGAGATGGAAAGCCTAGGAAGGTATGGTTCATCGGTTACGGATCGCACCCATTTTGCATACGCTCTCACATCGGAATGTGATTATTATGTCACTTCGCAGGGAGAGACCAGAACCCTTGCCGTACCGGCCAATCTGAAGGTAAATACCTCGGTAACAACTCTGGACGACCTCGTCTCAGAGCTGATGTTCTAGGCCATCGCACGACCTGGAAGTTAGGCCACAAGATTGCGGAGCACTGTCTGCAATATTCCGCCGTTGCGGTAGTAGTCCACTTCGACCGGGGTGTCCAAGCGAGCCACGGCCTTGAAGGCGATGGCCTTGCCGTCCTTGCGGGCGACGACCATCACCGGTGCCCTCGGCCTCAGCTCCATAAGCTCGATGTCGTACTCCTCGCTTCCGTCCAGCCCGAGGGACGAGGCGCTGAGCCCCGGCTCAAACTGAAGCGGCAGGACGCCCATCCCGACCAGGTTGCTGCGGTGGATGCGCTCGAAGGACTCAGCGATGACCGCCCTCACGCCCAAAAGGTGGGGGCCCTTGGCCGCCCAGTCCCGGGAGCTGCCGGTTCCATATTCCTTTCCAGCCAGGACCACCAGGGGAACGCCCCTCCTGGCGTATTCCTGGGCGGCGGAGAAGATGTCCGTCACGGTGCCCTCGGGCTGGACCGCGGTGAGGCCGCCCTCCCTGCCCTTGGCCATGGCGTTCTTAAGGCGGATGTTGGCGAAGGTCCCCCGCATCATGACCTCATGGTTGCCGCGGCGCGAGCCATAGGAATTGAAGTCCTTCTCCTCCACGCCCAAGGACATCAGGTACTGGCCGGCGACGCTGCCGGCCGGGAACTCGCCCGCCGGGGAGATGTGGTCGGTGGTTATGCTATCTCCTAGGACAGCCAGGGCTCGGGCGCCCTTGATGCTCTGCGGCGCCGAGGGACTCTTCCCCATCCCTTCAAAGAACGGCGCCTTGCGGATGTAGGTGGAGCGGGGGTCCCAGGCGAACGTCTCGCCCTTTGGCGAAGGAACGGAATCCCACAGTGCGCTGCCCTGGAATACGGTGGAGTAGGCCTTGCGGTACATGGCCGGGGTGACCTTTCTCAATGCCGACTTGAGCTCCTTGGCCGTCGGCCAGAGGTCCCCAAGGAACACCGGTCTGCCGTTGGGGTCGACGCCCAGCGGCTCGTTCTCCATATCCAGATCTACAGTTCCGGCAATGGCGTACGCCACCACGAGAGGGGGAGAGGCCAGATAGTTGGCCTTGACGTAGGGCGATATCCTGCCCTCGAAGTTGCGGTTGCCCGAGAGGACCGCGGCCACGGTCAGATCGTGCTTGGTGATGTCTTCTGCCAGTTCCTCGCGGGCCGGACCGCTGTTGCCTATACAGGTGAGACAACCATAACCGACCACGTGGAATCCCAGGGCCTCCAGGTAAGAGAGCAGGCCGGCCTTCTCCAGGTACATGGTCACCGCCCGGCTTCCCGGGGCAAGCGAGGTCTTGACGTTGGGGTTCGGGCGCAGTCCCCTCTCCACGGCCTTCTTGGCCACAAGTCCCGCCGCCATCATGACCGACGGGTTGGAGGTGTTGGTGCAGGAGGTGATGGAGGCGATGAGCACATCGCCGTCCTTCATCAGCTTTCCCTTCTTCTTCCCCCCTTGCTTCTCCATCATCTTGCCGAACTCGGTCCTCATCTGCGCCAGCTCGATGCGGTCCTGCGGGCGCTTGGGCCCGGCCAGGGATGGTTTGACCTTTCTAAGGTCCAGCTCCAGCAGGTCGCTATAGTCCGGGGTCTGGTCCTCGTAGAACAATCCCTGCTCCCGGGCGTACTTCTCCACCAGCTCGCACAGTTTCTCCCGCCCGGTCAGCTTGAGGTACGCTATCGTCACCTCGTCCACCGGGAAGAAGCCCATGGTCGCCCCGTACTCCGGGGCCATGTTGGCCAGGGTCGCCCGGTCCGGCAATGATAGGTTCTTAATCCCCGGTCCGAAGAACTCCACGAACTTGCCCACCACTCCCTTCTTGCGCAGCATCTCCACGGCCGTCAGCACCATGTCCGTGGCGGTGACCCCCGGCCTCAGCTTGCCGATGATCTTGAACCCCACCACCTGCGGTAAGGGCATATAATAAGGCTGGCCGAGCATGACCGCCTCCGCCTCGATTCCACCAACGCCCCAGCCCAGTACCCCAAGCCCATTGATCTGGGTGGTGTGCGAGTCCGTGCCGAACACAGAATCGGGGAAGGCCACCCCGTTGCGGGTGGCCACCACCGTCGCTAAGCATTCCAGATTGACCTGGTGGATGATCCCGTTACCCGGTGGGACCACTCTAAAGTTGTTGAAGGAGCCCTGCGCCCATTTGAGGAGCGAGTACCGTTCCAGGTTGCGCTCCATCTCCTTGCCCTCGTTGAGCTCCTGGGCGTAGCACGTTCCGTGATAGTCGGTCTGAACGGAGTGATCGATGGTCAGGTCCACCGGTACCAGCGGATTGATCTGGGACGGATTTCCGCCCATCACCCGCACCGCGTCGCGCATGGCCGCCAGGTCCACGACGCAAGGCACTCCGGTGAAATCCTGCAGCACCACCCGGGCCGGTATGAACGGTATGTCCAGCTCGTCATTGCCGGCCGGGGTCCATGACAGAAGCTTCTGGACATCGTCCTTGGTCACCAGCACCCCGTCCTCCTGTCGGAGCAGGGATTCCAGGAGCACCTTGATGGAGAACGGGAACCTCTCGATCCCGCCGTCCAGCTTCTTCAGGGAATAATAGCTCAGTGGTCCGTCCTTCAGCTCGAGGACGCTCTTGGTTTGGAAGGAGTCCGCGGTCGGTGCCATCTTTCTCGGATGGCAGTAAGCGAACATGTGCTTAAAACATTGCAGGGGACGGGGGAAAGGATATTATGGCCTCAGGGACTTGACCCAATTGGATGATTAATCCAACCGAGGGGGACCAGGACGATTCGGAGGATAACTACGGCAGGCATGCCGCGGTCCTCCGGTCCCAGATGTCCAGGGGCAACATCGGCAGCAATACCGAGTGCGCCCACTATCCATGTCATCATACCGGGCAGAACTGCACCTTCTGCTTCTGTCCCCTGTATCCCTGTCTGGACCCGGATCTGGGGGAGTACGTCATATCCAGACGCACCGGGGGCCGGGTGTGGTCCTGTCAGAGCTGCCTCTGGATGCACCGGGACGATGTCGCCGATTCCCTTTTCAAGATGATGCCCGAGATAGGCGAGAAGGGTCTGGACGAAGGGACCAGGTCGTCGCTCAAGGCGGAACTGGAGCTGAAGCACCGGAAGAGGGCCAGGGCCATCATGGTCCTGGGCGCCACCTCCGGAGCGGGAAAATCCCTCCTCGTTACCGCTCTATGCCGCGCCTATCGCAACCGCGGACTGAAGGTAGCTCCGTTCAAATCGCAGAACATGTCCCTGAACTCCATGGTCACCGCGGATGGGGACGAAATAGCCCGCATCCAGGACCTGCAGGCCCGAGCGGCCGGCACCCGTCCCCGGGGAGAGCTCAACCCCATCCTGCTCAAGCCCAAGGGCGGGGTGACCTCCCAGGTGATCGTGGAAGGGAGACCTTACAAGGACTGCACGGTGCAGGAGTACTATTCACAGTTCGTACTCGAGGAGGCCCCGGCGATCATATCCCGCAACCTGGAACGGCTGTTGCGCTCGAACGATGTGCTGGTGATCGAGGGAGCCGGCTCGCCAGCCGAGATCAACCTGCGGGGAAAGGACGTCGCCAATATGTTCGTCGCGAGGCTGGCCAAGGCCGATTGCCTTCTCGCCGTCAACATCGACTGGGGCGGCGCTTATGCTTATGCGGTGGGCACGCTCATGCTGCTGGAGGACGAGGAACGGGAATTGTTCAAAGGCGTGCTCATCAACAACATGTGTCCCGGGGGCGGGTCCCTGGGGGATTCCCTGGAACTGGTGGAAAGGAAGACCGGGGTACCGGTGCTGGCGGTGCTTCCGCATCTGCCCTCCCTGTATCTCCCGGTCGAGGACTCCATGGACCTCGACCAGCGCCAGGGCGGTGAGGGGATTATCACGGTGGCCGTGGTCCGCCTGCCGATGATATCCAACTTCACCGACTTCGACGCACTGTCCCTGGAGGAAGGGGTGAGGGTGATCTACGCCAGAACGCCGGAGGAACTGTTACCGGCGGACGCCATCATTTTGCCCGGAACGAAGAACACCGTGCAGGACCTCAACTGGCTGAGGGAGAGCGGCATGGCCGAGGCGGTCCTGGCCAAGGCTGGCGCGGTCCCGATACTAGGCATTTGCGGCGGCTACCAGATGCTCGGCCGCAGGATCATCGACGCGCATGGACTGGAGGGCAGCGGTCCCTCCGAGATGGAGGGGCTGGGACTTCTGGACGCGGTCACCTATTTCGATACCTATGACAAGAGGACGGTCCAGGTCAGCGGGTCGCTCGCCGATGGGGGCGAGGTGCGTGGATACGAGATACACATGGGTCGGACCGAGAGTGCCGAGGGAGCCTTGTTCCAGCTTCGTCCGGACCGGCGGCCGGAAGGCTCCTGGGACCGCAAGCGGAAGGTGATGGGCTCGTATATGCACGGGTTGTTCGACCTTCCGGCCTTCCGCGGTCTCTTCCTTTCGATGATCGAACGCCACGAAGGCGCCAGGACCAAGGGGACGGACCACGACGCGGAGATCGAAACCTCCCTGGACCGGCTGGCGGCGATGATCGAGGAACATCTGGACCTGGATGCTCTGCTCGGAGGTGATGGTCATGGTGCGTAAGCTCATGGTCCAAGGCGTCACGTCCGGGGCCGGGAAGACCACCCTAACCGCCGCTCTGTGCCGTCACTTCGCCTCGCACGGAACGGACGTCGTTCCGTTCAAGGCGCAGAACGTCTCGCTCAACTCTTTCGTTACCAGGGACGGGAAGGAGATGGCGATTTCCCAGGCCTATCAGGCCTGGGCCTGCGGGATGGAACCGTCGGCGGACATGAACCCCATCCTGATCAAGCCGAAAGGCGACGGGCAATGCCAGGTCGTGCTTCGCGGAAGACCCTGGAAGGACCTGGGACCGGGAGGGAGCACGACCGAGGTCATCACCATGTTGAGGGAACAGGTGCTATCGGCGTTCCACGACAATGCTTCGGGAAGGGAACTGGTTCTTATCGAGGGAATGGGCTCCCCGGTGGAGATGAACCTCAAGGAGAAGGACGTCAGCAACATGTGGCTGGCCAAGGCCACGCGCGCCCCGGTCGTCCTGGTCGGGGACATCGAGAAGGGAGGCGTCTTCGCCGGCATCTACGGAACGTATCTGTTGATGGACGAGGAGGAGCGGGACCTGCTGAAGGGGTTCGTCATCAACCGCTTCCGGGGGGACGCCTCGATACTGAGGGAAGGCATCGAGGAGCTGGAATCACGCATGGAGATGCCCTGTCTGGGCATCCTGCCCCTGGTCCGGTTCAGCGCTCCGGCCGAGGATTCCATGGACCTGACCAGGCCCTCGGGAAATGGCTGCGGTTCCGGTGACATCAGGCAGCGCTGGATGCGCGAGCTGGATGGGGTATTGGAAAAATGGGAAGGGGCCTGGGACCTGGACAAGGTCCGCGGCCTTTTGGATATGGTTTGACCGTCTCAGAGGCGGTTGCCGCACTTCGGGCAGAACTGGGCGCCCGGCTCGTAAGCGGCCCCGCAGCTGCGGCAGGTGTTTCCCTGCTGATATTGCTGAGGAGGTTGCTGATACTGCTGGGGCGGCTGCTGGTACGGCTGCTGATAAGGCTGGTTGCCGTAATAGCCCGTTCCATACTGCGGGCGCTCCTCATACTTCATCAGGAAGTAGATGAGCGCCGCAGGCCAGCACAATATTATCAGGATGATCACGATCACCCAGCTGCCAGTGAATTCCTTCGACATGACGTTCCACCTTTTAGCGTTCATCCACTTGAGGAATATTTATCCGTTCCCATATATTTTCAATCTTCAGGCCTTTCCGGTGCCCGTGCGCAACGCGGGTAGGAAACGTAGGACGGGCACTCCCTGCAGCGCTTCAGCATCCTCCTTCCCTTGAAGTACTGGAATATCACGATTACCGCGATAATGAACGGATATACGTAAATCCTCAGCTCCGGCGGGCAGACCAGGGCGGAATAGGTGACCAAGGCCAGGCTCGAGCCCAGTATCATGTTGAACAATATGGACCAACCTCGGCCATGGATGTGGAAGCGTAACAATTGGATGGTGAACAGGAACAACGAGGCGTAGAATGCCACCGCGAACTCAGGCTGGACCATGAACAACAGGACGAGAACGACCGCGAAGGTAGGGTAAACGCTAATGCATCCCCGGCAGACCTTACAGCCTCGGATGGTCAGCAGGTGTTCGTCGAAGCGGCCGCAGAGCGGGTGGTGGGCCAGCAAGAACGGTTCGTTCCTCAGCTCATCGATGAACTTGATTCCGCCACCTCCTTCCCCTTATGGTACTAGCATGCCACTGATAAAAAGGGACCGCTAACGGCTTTATACTTGGATGATATATCCAATTCTAGTTGGATTATACATCCAACTAACTGATGGTAAGTGAGTCTAATGGATAAGAAGGCGATTATCGCAATAGTACTGGTCGTGGCCCTGGTGGCCGTCGGCACCATAATGGTATTGGGAATGAACCCCTCCGATGGCGAGGGCGACGGGCCGGTCTCGGTCATCGACGCCAATGGGAGGACCGTGACCACCGATGAGATGCCCACGCGCATCGTGTCCTGCTCTCCTTCGTTGACCGAGATGGTCTACGCCATGGGGATCGGGGATAACCTGGTGGCGGTCACCGACTACTGCGACTGGCCGGCCGAGGTGAACGACAGGAAGACCGATGGGACGCTCGCCTCCGTGGGCGGCTACTTCACCCCCAGCGTGGAAGCGGTCCTCGCTGCGGAGGGTGACCTCATCCTTATCGATAAGGGAGTGCAGGCCCAGATGGACATGCTGCCCCTGCTGGACAACGCTGACCAGAACTACATCATCCTGGACAAGGGGACCACCTTCGACGAGGTCTACAAGGCCATGCTGATGGTCGGCGAGATATGCTGGGTCAAGGAGGAGGCGGAGGACCTCATCGATTCCATGAACGACCGTCTGGCCGCCATAGAGGACCAGATCGGGGATGATGAGATGCCGAGCCTCGCCTTCGCGGTCTGGCTCGATCCCATCTACCCCAGCGGGAATGGAACTTTCGCTGCCGACGTCATGGCGCACGCCAAGGGAGTGAACGTGTACTCCGATCTTACCGGATGGCCAGAGGTGGCGGTGGATTCCATGCTCGACAGGGACCCTGACTACTTGGTGGTGTCCATGATGTACCTGATGTCCCCCGGCGAGGAGATAATATCCGACCTGGAGAACGACACCATCTGGTCGGAGATGTCTGCGGTCCAGAACAAGCGGGTCTACATCATGACCGGACAGGCCGACAACGTGTTCAGCCGCCCCGGCCCGCGAATGGTGGACGCCGTGGAGCTTCTGGCCCAGATATTGCACCCCGAGGTCTTCAACGTCAGCCTGCCCCATGTGATATCCAACGACTATGTGGATTGGGTATCGACCGACGAAGTGGCGGAGGCCGAGACGGTCCCCGCTCAGATGGAGATACTGGCGATGGTGCCGGCAAGGATCGAATGAACACGTCCTCCTTACCCGTGACCCCAGGCGGAATTAAAATATCTGGCCGGTGTTACGGGAAACAACCGACCTCCGGCCGGTGCGTTGCACCGGTCCCGGCGGTCCAACACGGGTGATGCGGAATGGAAGGGACCAAGGCGAGCCGGGCGAAGTTCAAGTTAGCCCTGGTCCTGGGCCTCGGTTCGTTGAGCATCGTCCTTCTTTTCATCCTGTCGCTCACCACCGGCGCCATGGAGATATCGTTCAACAACGCCATGTCCGGCCTTTGGAACCTCATCCAGAACGGAGGTGCGCACGAGAACACCCAGGAACTGGTCCTCTGGCAGATCCGTATTCCGCGCGCCTTGGGCGTGATCGCCGTCGGTGTCGGGCTATCGGTGGCCGGGGCGGTGATGCAGGCGCTCATCCGGAACCCTTTGGTCGACCCGTACATCACTGGCGTCTCATCCGGTGCGGCATTGGGGGTCACCACCGCGGTGCTGGCGGGAGTGACCATCGCCGGGCTCGGCGTTTATCTGACTCCCATCATTGCCTTCATCGGAGCGGTGATGGCGTTCCTGTTTACCATGCTTCTGGCCGAAGCCGCTGGAGGCCGGTCCATCAGCTACGTGCTGGGCGGGGTGATCGTGGGGATCGCATTGCAGTCCGGGACCACCATCCTGATGTACTTCAACGCCGACCGGCTGCACAGCGTGCTCTATTGGCTGTTCGGTTCGTTCTCCTCACTGAACTGGCAAAAAACAGCGATAATCATCCTCGGGGTGGCGATTCTGACGTCGATCATGCTCCTCTTTGCCAAGGAGCTCAACGTCATCCTCCTGGGGGATGAGCAGGCCCAGCAGCTGGGCATGAACGTCAAGAGCTTCAAGACCGGCATGTTCGTCCTGGTGTCCGCTCTGGCGGCGGTCTGCGTGGCCTTCACCGGGATCATCGGGTTCGTCGGTCTCATCGTCCCCCATCTGGTCCGGATGCTGATAGGCGGCGATCATCGTCTGTTGCTGCCGGCCTCCATGGTCGTCGGGGCAAACATTCTATTGGTGGCCGACATTGTATGTAAGACCGTGGTGGTCCCCTCCGAGCTGCCGGTAGGCGCCATAATATCGATCATCGGCGCTCCGTTCTTCGGGTACCTGATGATCAGGATGGGCAAGGAATATGTCATGTGACGACGAGCTGACGGTGAAGGTCGACAACATATCCTTCAGCTACGGCGCCAAGAAGAGCCTCTGCCCCCGGACCTTAAAAGGCATAACCATAGACGCCAAGAAGGGGCAGCTCATCGGGATCATGGGCCCGAACGGTTGTGGAAAGACGACCTTCATGCGCTGCATCAACAAGGTGCTCAAGCCGCAGGAGGGAGCGATATACATAGACGGCAAGGACCTGGACCGCCTCAAGATGATGGAGGTGGCCAAGATCTGCGCCAACATCCCGGCGGACGTGCCGGACGATTTCCATCTTTCCGTGGAGGAGTTCGTTGCTCTAGGTCGTTATCCCTTCGTCACCGGCATCTGGTGGGAGGGGGAGAAGGACGAGCAGCTGGTCCGCGATGCCATGAAGGCGTACCACGTCACTCACCTCAAGGACCGCAAACTGGCCGAGCTGAGCAGCGGGGAGAAGGCGAGGGTGTTGCTGGCCAAAGGCGCCGTACAGCAGCCGAAGATACTTCTGGCGGACGAGCCGAGCGCGCACCTGGACCTCAAGTTCAAGCTGCAGGTGATGCAGGCCCTGAAGGACCTCTCCCGGCAGGGCGTCACGGTCATAACCGCCTCGCACGACATCAACCTGATCGCCAAGTACGCCGATCTGGTCATCGTCATCAGCGACGGCGGGATAATCAGCTATGGACCTCCGGCGGAGGTCATCAACGAGGAGATAATCCGCGCCGTGTACGGCGTGGAGGTCACGGTCATCCGGGATAACGGCGAACTGTACGTCATCCCGCTGAGACCGGCGGACCCGGAGAAAGGCGACGATGAAGATACAAGACCTTGTGAAAAAGGAATTGTTGCCGATTAAGCGGCCGGTGCACGGGGG
>JABNAD010000862.1_pt1 | contig 14062 bp, 10 predicted proteins | sample 7240381 | NCBI WGS metagenome assembly JABNAD01 (sample SAMN11332834, study PRJNA596920) | anaerobic digester metagenome | biome: digested sludge; isolation source: digested sewage sludge-derived enrichment culture grown on H2/CO2 | place: Germany: Goettingen
CGTCACCATGGTGTATGGCGGCGGAGCCGAGGGTGTTCAGACCTATGTGGACAAACTGAAGGCGGAGCTTGCCGACACCATGGCCATGTGCGGTGCGCACAGTCTGTCCGAAATTCGGCGGGACATGGTGGCAACTCCTCGTGATCTTGAAAATCTGTAATTTCTTTGAAACCTGAAAACGCCGCCTCCGGGATAAATCCCGGAGGCGGCGTTCCGTCTGTAAAGAAAAAGCAGCATCCTGCAAAAATGGCAGGATGCCGCCTAGGGTAACACCGCACAGAGATTGCGTGCAAATTGCGCAGTTCGATTTTTTGTCAAATTGTATCGGAATTTTGCCGTCATGCTGACGTATGGCGAAAAATTGATGCGGAAGATGGCGGAAACTATGCAAGCAAGCAGTGTGCAAAGCCACTAGACGTTCTTTGTGCGGTATAGCCCTGGATGTTCTTGTTCTTTCGCTCCGTTCAATCCGGGTCAAACTCACACCGGCAGGAAAAGCAGTGTCCCTCTTCCAGACGGCCCTCAACGGTATAGCTGTTCCCCTCCCGAAAGCCCTGAAGGGTCAGCGTTTCGCCAAGCAATGCCTCCCTGCTGTAATTGATGTACAGCTCCCGCAGCGGCGCGCCCTGCAAATCGGCGGGCAGAACATCCCAGACAATGTCACCGTAATTCCCGCTGTACACATGGCCGTTTCCATCCAAATCGGACCAGCGGACAAGGCGGGTTCCCAGCATCTCCGTCCCCTCCCGGGGCAGAGTAATCCGGCGGCAGTCCGGACAGTCAATGGATTTGGGACAGGTGGTCAGAGGCTTGCCGGTGAAGCTGGCGGGACGCAGAATTTTACGGTCCGCCGGATCAATCAAAATCCATTCGCTCTTTGCGCTGACGCACACCGCTCCGCTTTCGTCCGTGATCTCATAGACCCGGCGCATATGCGCCCCGTGGGCGCCGTCCTCCCATGTGGTGATGGTAAGTACCTCCCGGTTGACGGGCCTGCGGTGAATCCGCAGAGCGATACCGGACAGCAAGAACACCTGCCCCATCTCATAGAGCTTTTGATGGGTCAGTCCCCGCGCGTCATAGTCGTATCCCCCTGCCGCCGCCACCAGACTCAGCAGCTTTGCGGGGCGAACATTTTTGTTCCGGTCACAGTCGACAAAACTCAGCTCCACCTCTCGGGCATAACTGTTGTCCGTGATCCATTGCTGAAATGCCTTCAAAAAATCGCTCTCCTTTTCATCGCTGACCGCTCTCCGGCCCTGCGGTTCCATCCTCTGGTTTTCCCGCCTGCTCCTTGGGTTTTTCCGTTTCCGGCGCGGACTCAGCTTCCTCCGCAGCGCTGCGATCCCGAGCCTGCTGTAAATAGTCCCGGTCCGCCTCCTTGGGGCTGGGGACAAAATTCTGCGCCGCCGATTTCTTTCTTCCCTGACTCTTCACATAGAAAAATCCGGTGACGGAAAAGACCACCGCACCGATAAAGTTCACAAACAGATCCTTCATGGTGTCGATGAGGCCGATGTCCAGATATCCGCCAAGTCCCAAACTTTCGCCGTTAATCGCCACATCGGTGATATTCGGAATCGACACCACCTTGTTCGTTCGGGTCACATCCAGCGCCACCGTGTGGAGCGCGTGAACGATGGTGTCCTTCTGCATGTCGGTTCCCAGAAAATAGTCGCAGCCAAACTCAAAAAATTCCCACAGTACGCCGATGGTCATGGAAAAGCAGAACGCCATCAGCGCCATAAATACCGGAGACAGATCGAACGTCAAGCGCGGGTCGTCATTCAAAAGCACCACCATGGAAAAGCCCACCGCCGCGGCAAGAAAGCCGTTGAGCGTGTGCAAAATCGTGTCCCAGAAGGGGATTACGATGTAAAACGCGTTGACCTCTCCCAGAATCTCCGCTGCAAAGATAAAGCACAGCACCGTGATCTCCAGAGGAGGGGGCAGCTCAATCCGCAGCCGCACCTGCACCCAGCTGGGAACATAGAGCAGCAGCAGTGTCAGCGTACAGAAGAAGGCGCTTTCATAGCTGCCCCGCCAAATCTGGCGCGCCAGAGAAAAAAACACAAGCATTCGGAGGATTGAGAACACAATGAAGGAGCTTTTATGCTCCCGCAGTTCCTTTTGCATAGCTTCCATAAAATTTTTGCGTTCATTCTTCTGATGTCTCTTTTTGATATCCATGGCTTTTTTCCCTCTCTTCAGCCCACCGTATACGGCGCGGTTCCGTCTTTGCCGACGTCATGTCACTCTAGTCGCAGGTATCAGAATATCACAAAATGGCTCCGCGTGCAAGAACAGCAGTGCGTTCCCGGCAGGGGGACTCACCTCCCACCGGGAACGCATCTCGGCTGAAAACGCAGCCCCGTTGCAAACCGTTCCCGCTCAGGTATTTTCTTTGCCGATCGGCACCCGCAGCAGCAGCCTTTTCAGCGCCTTTGCGTTGAAGGGGATCAGCGGATACAGATAGCCCGGCCCAGCCACCGTTTTGTTTGTGGCCAACAGCACGATGATTAAGATAATCCCCCCCACAAGGCCCCAAATATCGAACATGGCCGCTAGGATTAAAAGGAGCATCCGCAGCAGCTTCATAGCGTAGCCCAGCTCAAAGCTGGGCTGGGAAAAGCCGGAAATGGACACGAATGCCATATACACCAAGACCTCCGGGGTAAGCCACTCGGCCTTTACGGCAAAGTCGCCCAGAATCAATGCGCCCAGCATGGAAAAGGAATTGGACAGCGCCGCCGGCGTGTTTAGGGATGCCAGCTTTAGAAGGTCGATTAAAAATTCGACCGTTAAAAGCTGTGCCAGCAGCGGCAGCGCACAAGGTTCCGGTTCCGCCAGAAACTCCAGCCATTCCGGCAGGCGGCCAGGCACACTTACCAGCAGATACCATATCGGCGTCACAAACATGCTCAACAGAAGCACACCCACCCGAACCAAGCGGAGATACGTCCCCACCAGAGGCGGAAAATAGAAATCGTTTGCCGCCTGTGTGAAGTCGAAAATCGTGGTGGGCAGCAGCATCACCGCCGGCGTGTTGTCCACGAATACAATGATGCTGCCCTCCATCACCGAAGCCGCTGCCGTATCAGGCCGCTCCGTATATCTGATTTTAGGAAACGGATTGTACCATTGCTTTGGTCGGATCGCCTCCGCCAAGCTCTCTTGACCCATAGAGAGGGAGTAAGCCTCGATTTTTTTCAGTTTTTTTCGGAGCTGATCCAGAATCTTTGTGTCCACCCGGTCGTCCAGATAGCACAGCACCACATCCGTCCGGCTCCGTCCGCCCACCTTGTGGCCCTCCATTGTCAGATGGGGGTCCCGGATGCGGCGGCGCAGCATCGCCATGTTGGGAACAACGGCCTCGATAAATCCATCGCGGGCCCCGCGAAGGACCTTGCCGTCCGCCGGTTCCTCCACGCTGCGGGAGGGATAGTTCTTGGCGTCCATCAGCGCGCCGCCGGCGGCTCCTTCCATTAACAGTAGCGTCTTGCCCAGCAGAACCGCGGTGACGATCTCCTCCACATCATAAGCCACATTTGTCTCTGAAAACGTGATGAAGCGATCCGCGAAATCCTGCATTTCCTTCAGAGTGCCCAATTGCTCAGGGCGAAGAGACAGCCAAAATGCCCCCATGCGCTCCAAAATAGCATCCCGGCCATAACCGTCGATTACCCAGAGGCGAGCTTTCCGCCCGCCGATTACAAGGTCCCTCGCCACCAGATCGCAGCACCGACCCACGCCCAGCAGCGCGTCCATGTACCGGACATTATCTCCATAATGGCTTGAAAGCTGTTCCATACCATGCCTCCCTTTTGCGGTTTAGTATGGATTTTACGAGTGGAAGTTATGTGAATACCTCTGAAAAAAGCATCTGCCCGGCTGATTTGACTTTAAATCAAAATAAACGGCGGCGCCGGAACTTTCGTTCTGGTGCCGCCTGTATTCTTCGGGCAGACTCATAGTGCCAGCGCCATCTGCCTGTGATTCATGTCCAGCTGCGTTAAAAACCGCGGGAAATCGCTCTCCAGTTCCACTTACACCAGCTTTTCAAAGTAGTAAAAAGTCTCGTCCTCCCCTGCCGGACGCATACAGGAGGCCAGCATTTTCCGGGAGGCGGCATTCTCTTTGAAGCACTTTGCCACCACCCGCGTCAGATGAACGCCGTACAGTCCCCACTCCGCCACGGCTTTAAACGCCTCGGTTCCATATCCCCATCCCTCATACTCTTTCGCGATGCGGCAGCCCAGTTCCGCGCCGCCCCGATAGTCAAAGCGATAGAGCACCGCCTCGCCGATGAGCATTCCATCCAGCCGCACGGCAAAATTCACTGCCGCGCAGTTTTCAAAATCCCGCTTGGCCACCTCATAAAAGCTCCGCTCATCCATAGGGCCCTTCAAGCCCGCCACATCATCATAGCCCCACCAGCGGTTTCGGTCCTGATCCAGCACCAGCGCGTTGTAGGCGGGGATGTCCGCTTCCGTCATCTGGGACAGTGTCAGCCGCTCCGTCTTCAGCTCCGGAATGGCCTTTACATGGCACAACAGTTCGTTATGCGGCGCAAAATGATACTTGGGGGCCAGATGATCCGGCCCATACTGCAATTTGGAGGTCCGAAGTCCCCGGTCGGCGGCGTCGTCCTCTCGGTTGATCCAAACCACATCTCCGCCGAAATGCTGCGCAAAAGCCTGCACCATGGTGGGATAAACGCCCGCGTAGGAATACAAAGCCTTTTCAATGTGTATGATTAAGGTATCACCGCACCGCTCCGCCAATGCCAAGGCGATGAGTCGGTCCCCATTCATCATTCCGCCGCCAAAGAACCATGGCTTGTCCAATTTCTCCAGCATCCGTTTGGCCAGCTTCAGCTCTCCAACGGCCCGGGGATCGTCTCCCTTGGAAAATTCCGTGCGGTAATCCTCCCAAAACTGCTCCACCAGCGGAAGGTCCGCCTCCGTCAGCGGGCGGAACACCGCGTCGGGATAAGCGGTTCGGAATTTTTTGATGTGGTTTCGCTGCCCGGAGTAGCGCCGACCCGCAAAGGTCTGCAAATCCTCTCTTTTGTACAGGTAGTCCTGCCATGTGCGCACATTGCGCACCGCCACATAGGGATAACGCTGGAGCAGCTTGGAGGCGCGTTTCTCCGGAACCACCGAGATCACCGGCGGCATTCCGTTTTCCATGCACCAGTCCTCAATCGCGCGGAGCGCCGCCTCCTCGTCCCCTTCCGGTCCGGGGACCGGATAGTCAAACACCAAGCGGCCGTCAACCTCATTGCGGACGATCAGGCAGCCTGCGGCCTCCGCGTAAGCGGGGTGGAAGTAATCCCCCCACATGAACTTTGTCCCCACGGAGTATTCACACAGTCCGAAATCGCAGTTTTCATAATACCGGCGTAAAAAATCCCCATCCTCATCGGTGATTGGCGTAAAATTCAGCATGCTCCTAAGTCCTTTCCCGGTTTGCCTGCAGGCGGTTGCCCGCTTGCAAACGCAGTCTCTTTTCGTTTTCTTTGTGCAACTTGTTAAATATATCACATATATTCCAAAGTGGTTTGTACACTTTTTACTATTTTCGCTTGACTTCACACTTTATTCATAGTATATTCTATCCAGAAATCTATTTTAAGAAAGAGGGGTTACTTGTGGAAAATGAGAGAGGCAGTTGGGGAAGTAACATTGGCTTCCTGCTGGCAGCAATCGGCTCGGCCGTCGGCCTTGGCAACATTTGGGGCTTTCCTTACAAGATGGGTAAATCGGGCGGATTCACCTTCCTGATTGTTTATCTGCTGCTGGCGCTCTTCGTTGGCTTCACCATTATGATGGCGGAGTTGGCGCTGGGCCGCAAAACCGGCACCGGGCCTATCGGCGCGTACCACGCGGTGTCCAGCCGGTTCAAGTGGATTGGATGGCTGGCGGTCTTTTCTCCGTTCATCATCATGAGCTTCTACTCCGTTCTGGGCGGCTACTGCATTGAGTACATGTCCCTGAACCTGAGCAATCTGGCCTTCCGGGCCGATCCCATCTCCGGTGGGGACCTGTTCGGCTCCATGCTGACCAATCCCTGGGGCTGCGTGGCATTCACCCTTTTGTTTATGGTGGTCTGTTACATCATCAACCGGGGCGGCATCTCCGGCGGCATTGAGAAGTTCAACACAGTTGGTATGCCCGCCTTGTTCGTGATGCTGGTTATCATCATCATCAAGAGCCTGTCCATGGAAGGGTCTATCGAGGGTCTGAAGTTCATGTTCGTCCCCGGCTATGCGGTGGAGGGCGGCTTCATTGAAAAGGCCCCCAGCCTGATTCAGGTTATTTCCACTGCCGGCGGCCAGATGTTCTTCTCCCTGTCTCTGGCCATGGGCGCCATGATTACCTACGGTTCTTATCTCGATAAGAAAGAGAATCTGGTGAAAAACTCCGGCATCATCGTCATTGCTGATACCATGGTGGCCACCATGGCCGGTATCGCCGTGATTCCCGCCGCCGTGGCTTACGGCATCCAGCAGGGCATCCCCGTGGGCGACATCGCTCTGGGTGGACCCAGCCTCCTGTTCGTGACCCTGCAAAACGTGTTCAACAGCATGGGCAGCATCGGCCCCCTGTTCGGCGTAATCTTCTATCTGCTGGTGCTGATCGCCGCCATCTCCTCCGCCATCTCCCTGATCGAAGTCATTACCACGTTCTTCATCGACCGGGCGGCGAAGCAGGGCAAAAAGTCCAACCGTCCCAAGCTGGTGCTTCTGGTCTGCCTCGCCATCATGGTGGAGGCCGCTCTCGTTGCAGTGGACGGTCTCGGCTCCAACGGCGTTCCCGTGCCCTTCAAGGAAATGGCAGCCACGGTCCTCGCTGACGGCACCGTGCAGTACGCCGGTTGGAACGACTGCTGGCTGGACTTCATGGATATGCTCTCCGAGGGCATTGCGATGCCTCTGGGCGCGCTGCTGATGAGCGTTATGATCGGCTGGGAGCTTCAGCCCAAGAGTATGCTGGATGAGATTCACTCCGGCTGCGGCAACGGCATCGACGGCTTCTTCTCCATCTGCATGAAGATTCTTGCTCCTTTGGGCATGGTTCTGGTTCTGTCAGGCCAGATCGGGTCCTTCTTCGGTGAAACAGCTGGCAACATCGGTTATATCATCGGCATTATCGTCTTTGTCATCGGCTTTGCCGCCGCTTATACCTCTCCCAAGAGAAAAGCAGCTCTGAAGTAAATTTTCCGCAGCCTGTTAACCTGTCAAAAATCCGGAGGACGCCTGTGGGCGCCCTCCGGGTTTTTTCTGCGTCCTTATAGCATTAGAATATCAGAATTTACTAAACCGAGCGATGGCATTTACAACAGCAATCAAAAATTTCGACGCATTCCGTCAATCCTTCAGCGCTTTCGTTTCCCACCGGTGACCCCGGTAGCGAATCACAAATACAACGCTGCGCCCGATCCAGTCCACAAACATGGCTCCCCACATACCCAGAACTCCCATCTGGAATGTTTTTGCCATGATCACGCCCAACACCACCCGAAACGCCCACATGGACGCAGAAGAAACCAGCATGGTAAACCGGGTGTCGCCTGCGGCTCGGAGCGTTTGCGGCAGCTGAAACGCCACGGGCCAAATCAGGATACCGATGCCCCCGTGGGCCAACAGGAGGATACGGGCGTAATCCGTGGCCTCCGCCGAAAGGCTGTAAAGCCGCAGCAACAGCGGCAGCGCCGCGAAAATGAACAGGTTTGTCAGCAGCATGGACACATAGCCCCAGCGCATCAGCTTGCGGGTATAAGTCCGTGCGCTTTCAAATTCCCCCGCGCCCACGCAGCGGGACACCACTGTTACCATACCGAGTCCGATGGACTGCGGCGCCAGAATTTGAAAGCTGGCAAGGGTATTGGCGATGGCGTTAGCCGCCACAGACGCTGTGCCGAAGGCGGAGACAACCGAGAGCAGCAGCAGTTTTCCCAGCTGGAACATGCTGCCCTCCACTCCGTTGGGCACGCCCAGCAGCAGAATGTTCTTTATAATGGCTTTTTCATGCCGGAACGAAAATTTTTCCGGCAGATGGAGCGGTAAAGTGGGTTTTTTCAGCAGAACCACCATTGCCACCGCCGCCACGGCCCGGGATACCAGCGTTGGGATTGCGACGCCCTCCACGCCCCGGTGAAACCCAAAAATCAGCACGGCGTTGCCCACCACGTTGATGACATTCATCCACAATGACACCCACATGGAAATCTGTGAGTTTCCCATTACGCGGAACAGCGCCGCTCCGGCGTTGTAAATGGCAAGAAAAATCGTGGATGCCTCCACAATTAGATAGTATGTGTTGGCGTAGTCCGCCACATCCGCCTCAATCTGTCCGAAAACCACATGAAGCACAAACGGACGTATGCAGTAGAGCAGCACCGTGATTCCCACCGCGCACTCGCCCATAAACAGCAGCAGCTGTGCCCCGGCGCGATTGGCTTTTTCCATCTCTCTGCGCCCCATGTACTGTCCCGCCACCACCGCGCCGCCGGTGGCCAGCGCGGAAAACAGACTGACCAGCAGCACGTTTACCGCGTCCACCAAGGACACGGCGGATACCGCCGCCTCGCCCACGCGGGCCACCATCAAGGAGTCCGCCAGACCCACCGTGATCGCCAGCAACTGTTCGATCACCAGCGGAACAATTAGTTTCCGCAGGTCCGGATTCGAAAATTTTGTTGATATTACGCCACCCATTTTATATCGCCCTCTAAATCTTTATCAAAATGTTTCCCGGCAGGCTTCTCTCCCCCGCCGCCCCCGTTTTCTATTTTCGTCTCTTGTCCTTCCCCACAAAATGATCCCGGATTTTCAGGGAAAGAGGAAGACGAGGCCGCAAAATAAGCAGCCTCGCCCGCAGGCGGGGACCTGTTTCGCTAGGCGGTGGTCCAACAACAGGCGAAGACGCGTTTCACAAAACCCGGCTCCATCCACTAGCCGCGGGGCTGGAAATCCCGGGGGCTGGCGTGAAACGTGGCGCGAAAGGCCCGCAAAAATGCGGAATAGTCCCCAAATCCCGCCTGCTCCGCCGCTTTCATCACCGGCACGCCCTGCCGCAGCAGCTCCCCCGCCAGCAGCAGCCGCTTCTGGCTGATATACTGGTGGACGGCATAGCCGGTGACTTCTTTAAACCGGTGCATAAGGTAGTATCGGCTCAGAAAAAAACGCTCCGCCAGCGCGTTCACCGTCAGGGGCTGCTCCAGATTTTCGGCAATATAGCGCAAAATCTCCTCGATTTTCGGATCGGATCGGTAGGCATCCTTCTCCCGCTCCGCCGTCCGATCCTGCAAACTATCCCGATTCACGCCGATCAAAAGCTGCTGGCAGCAGGTGTCCGCCATCCGCCCGGAGCCGTATTCCTGCGACCGGAGTGCCTCTTCCAGCTCCTGAAACCGGCGCATATAGAAGGGTCTGCGCTCTCCGTCCGTCCGCAGCAGGTGGAATCCCCGTTGGCAGGCCAGATCGAAGCAGGCAGACAGCGGCTCGTCCGGGTCGCTCCGCCGGTCCATCCACTCCCTCCCCAGCCACAGCACCATCCGTTCATAAGGTTCTGCCGGATCAATCATGGCACGGTGAATCTGGTTCCGGGGCACCAGCAGCAAATCCCAAGGTTGAAGGAAGTAGGTCACGCCCTCCACCATATAGGTCACCCTGCCGCCCAGAAGGAGAATGATCTTATCAAATTCGTGGTAGTGGTACTCCAGCGTCTTTGTGCTGGTGTCTTTTAGGTGGAACAGGCGAAAATTTTCCAAAAGATATCCTCGCTTATCCGCTTCCAGTCCCTCCGGCATCGCCTATCCTCCCCTCGTTTCCCATTTGATCGCAAAATTCAACAGGACGGCCCCTCCGTTCCCGAAGTGCAGGCCGTCAAACGCGCGTAAAAATAGCGGCCTTGCCGCTGTTTTTTCATCATACCGCACTTTTTGCATATTCGCAACCATATTTTTGCCAAAAGATGCAATTTTATGAGGTGCTTTTTTGCCTTTTCCGTGGGAATCGACGTTGAAACTGACGGCGGTGTCTGCTATACTATTTAAATACGATTTGAAGGGACAGAGGTGGTCATCATGAGCCGCGCGGACGAACTTTTCATTCAAAACTGCCGGGATATCCTGCAAAACGGCGTTTGGGACACAAACCAGCAGGTCCGTCCCCACTGGGAGGACGGAACCCCCGCCCACACCGTTAAAAAATTTGGGATTGTGAACCGCTATGATCTTTCCGCCGAATTTCCCATCTTGACGCTCCGGCGTACTTATTGGAAGACGGCAGTGGACGAGCTTTTGTGGATCTGGCAGAAGAAATCCAACAATGTCCACGATTTGAACGCCAAAATCTGGAATCAGTGGGCGGACGAAACCGGCTCCATCGGCAAGGCCTACGGCTATCAGCTGGGCGTAAAACATCAATATCCTGAAGGAGAATTTGATCAGGTGGACCGGGTGCTGTACGATTTAAAGCATAATCCCGCCAGCCGCCGCATTTTAACCAATATCTATAATTTTCAGGACCTTCACGAAATGCACCTCTATCCCTGTGCCTACTCCATGACCTTCAACGTCTCCGGCGGCACGCTCAACGCCATTTTGAACCAGCGCAGTCAGGATATGCTGGCCGCCAACAACTGGAACGTGGTGCAGTACGCCGTGCTGGTTCACATGATGGCGCAAGTCTCCGGTCTGAAGACTGGAGAACTGATCCACGTCATTGCGGACGCTCACATTTACGACCGCCATGTCCCCATCATTGAGGAGATGCTGACGCAGCCGCCCGCCTCCGCGCCCCGGTTTTTTGCGGACCCGACGGTCACCGATTTTTACCGTTTTACCCGGGACAGCTTCAAACTGGAGGGGTACACACCCGCCTCTTTTGAGGCGAAAATCCCCATTGCCATTTAAGAGGGAGGCTTTTTCATGAACGCAATCTTATCTGCGGCGCAAGACTGGGCCATCGGCAAGGACAATCAACTTTTGTTCCATCTGAAAGAGGATATGCGCCGCTTCCGCACCCTTACCACTGGAGGAACGGTCATTATGGGCCGCCGGACGCTGGAATCTCTTCCCGGCGAGAAACCGCTGCCCAAACGGCGCAACATTGTGGTCACCCACGACCGCCAGTTTGTCCGGGAAGGAGCAGAGATTGCCCACAGCGTGGACGCCGCCCTGAAACTGGTGGACCCCTCCGCAGACGATGTGTGGGTCATGGGCGGTGGCAGCGTTTACGCGTCGATGCTGTCCCGGTGCAAGCGGGTCTACCTCACCCGTGTGGACGCTGTGGTGGATGGCGCGGACACGTTCTTTCCCAATCTGGATAAACTGTCCTGCTGGAAAATTGTCTCCCAGTCGGAGCCAATTGTGGAGGACGGAATCTCCTATCGGTTTGTCGAATATCAAAATCTGAATTTTTAAGCCTGCCTCCGAGGTCGTTGCCCCGGCAAGCTGAAAAGCGCTCCAAATGCCAGTGGCATTTGGAGCGCTTTTTATACGCGGATTTACAAGAAAATGCGGCTGACTCACACTCTCTCGGTGCCCAATGGTAAGGGTCTTCTGTATACTTTCGCCGGCTTGCTTCGTTCTCTCTCCCGCCCAGTTCTCCTTCATAGCTCTCCCGATCGCGCGCCTTGCCAATCGTGGGACAAATGGGTATAATAGGCAGCAGACGACATTGCAAAAGCAGCATTGCTTAAAAAGGAGGCGATCCCCATGACGGAGCTGAACTCCGACGTACAGTTCATCAAAGGCATTGGCGGCCAGCGGGCCAAGGCTCTGGCCAAGCTGAATATCTGTACGCTGCGGGACCTGATCTCCTATTTCCCCCGCGCCTATGACGACCGGACGCAGACAAAGCGCATTCAGGATTTGCAGCCCGGAGAGACTGCCTGCGTAGAGGCCATGGTGTCTGCCCCTCCCACGCTCTCCCGCATTCGTAAGGGACTGGAGCTGGTGAAGCTCCGGGCGGTGGACGACTCCGGCGCGCTGGACGTGACGTTTTTCAATCAGGCATGGCTAAAAAACAGCCTCAGCGCGGGTGAGACTTATATTTTTTACGGCAAGGCAGAGGGAAACCTGCTTCGCCGCCAGATGGCAAACCCGGTTGTGGAACCGCTGGGCCGGGGGGAACTGACGGGACGCATCGTTCCCATTTATCCCCTCACCGCCGGGGTGAGCCAGCTGATTTTGTCCCGCTCCATCCGACAAGGTCTGGATGCCTGCGCCGCCATCCTGCCGGACGCACTGCCGGATGATGTCCGGCAAGCGCACCACCTTTGCCGCATCGGCTTTGCCTATGAGAACATCCACTTCCCCTCCTCTGCCGAGGTGCTCGACTTGGCCCGGCGGCGGCTGGCGTTTGAGGAACTATTTTTATTCACCATCGGTTTGCGCCGTCTCCGCTCGCGCCGGGACGAGGTTCGGGTGGCCCCCTGCTCAGCGGTGGATATGGGGCCGTTTTACGCTGTCCTCCCCTTCGTCTTAACTTCCGCCCAGCGGCGATGCGTGGATGAAGCGCTGGCGGACATGCGCTCCGGGAAGCCCATGAATCGGCTGTGTCAGGGGGACGTTGGCTCCGGCAAAACCATGGTGGCGGCTGCCTGCGTGTACTTCTGCGTGAAAAACAGTCGGCAGGCGGCGCTTATGGCCCCCACAGAGATTTTGGCTCAACAGCACTACAACGGCCTTGCACCCATACTGGAGCATCTGGGAATTCGCTGCGCTCTGCTGACGGGGTCCATGACTGCTAAAACAAAGCGGTCTATCTGCGCACAGCTGGCGGCGGGTGAGATTGATTTCGCCATCGGCACCCATGCGTTGATTTCTGAGGGTGTGGAGTATCAGAATCTAGGACTGGTGGTGACGGACGAGCAGCACCGCTTTGGCGTGGGCCAGCGGGCGGCGCTGGCGGCTAAGGGAGAAAGCCCCCACATGCTGGTCATGTCCGCCACGCCCATTCCCCGGACGCTGGCGCTGATTTTATACGGCGATCTGGACGTCTCCATCATCGACGAGCTGCCCCCCGGGCGGCAGAAGATCGACACGCTGGCCGTCTCCGGCGGCTACCGTCAGCGGCTATACGCATTTCTCCGCAAACAGGTGGAGGAGGGGCGTCAATGCTACATCGTCTGCCCTATGGTTTCCGAGGATGAGGACGCGCCGGACGAGCGAAAAGCTGTCACGGAATACGCTAAGAAATTGCAGACTGAGGTGTTTTGCGATCTGCGGATCGCCTTTGTCCACGGGAAAATGAAGGCGAGGGAAAAGGAATCGGTGATGACCGCCTTTGCTGCCGGAGAAACAGACATTCTTGTGTCCACCACGGTGATTGAGGTGGGCGTGGACGTACCCAACGCCACAGTCATGGTGGTAGAAAACGCGGAGCGGTTTGGCCTGAGCCAGCTCCATCAGCTCCGGGGCCGCGTGGGCCGGGGAAGCTGCAAATCCTATTGCATTCTAATTTCTGACAACAAAAATGAGGAAACCCGACAGCGGCTCCGGGTCATGACCCAAACCGGCGACGGATTTAAAATCGCGGAGGAGGACCTGCGGCTTCGGGGTCCCGGCGACTTTTTCGGCCTGCGCCAGCATGGACTTCCCGGCCTTCGGGTAGCGGATTTGGGCTGCGACGCGGCGCTTTTGAAGGAGGCGCAGGCCGCCGCGGACACACTTCTCGCCAAGGACCCGGCGCTTTCCTCCTGCCCCGCCACAGCGGAGCGGGTGACGGAACTGTTCCAGCAAAATGCGGATACCCTCAATTAGCATACAAAAAATAAAAACAGCGCTAAAATCAGCCTTTAGAATGACGGCGGCGCATGTTTACTGCACCAAAATTAAAATACGGGTCCCATTTCCTTTTCAACGTGTTGAAAAGGAAATGGGACCCGTTTTGTGAAACAAAAAGGCTTTACCGAAATCGGAAAGAACCATCCGGCGGAGCTTTCATTTCTTTGAAAGCGAGATTGGTCAGGTTACTCCTCGCAGAGCTTAAGCAGCTCCTCCCAGTTCTTATCGACTTCCTTCTGGACTTCCTCGATCATCCACTCGT
>JABNAD010000253.1_pt2 | contig 14030 bp, 10 predicted proteins | sample 7240381 | NCBI WGS metagenome assembly JABNAD01 (sample SAMN11332834, study PRJNA596920) | anaerobic digester metagenome | biome: digested sludge; isolation source: digested sewage sludge-derived enrichment culture grown on H2/CO2 | place: Germany: Goettingen
TGTTGCGTTGTTTTTCATTAGGGGGTTGGTTTTATGTTTCTTGGATCCTGAGTCCCCGCTTCTACTTGACGGTAGCGGTGAGAAGCATGGAGAGGATGAACAGGCCGGATACGATGTACATGATGGGATGAACTTCTCTGGCCTTGCCTTTGACGACCTTGGTGATCACATAGAAGATAAATCCCCAGGAAACGCCGGTGGTGATGGAATAGCCCAAGGGCATCATGGCCAGGGTAAAAAAGGCGGGAATGGCGACTTCCAGGTCTTCCCAGTCGATGTTCTTGATGCCTTCGGCCATCAGGATACCAACTACGATCAGGGCCGGTGAGGTGGCAACCGCCGGAACTACGCCGACCAGGGGAAGCAGGAGCAGGGATGCCAGGAACAGGACGGCGGTGGTGACGGAGGTCAGTCCGGTCTTTCCGCCGACGGAGATTCCGGCTGCGGATTCCACATAGGTCGTGGTGTTCGAGGTTCCCAGGATGGCGCCGATGGACGTGGCGGTGGCATCTGCAAACAGGGCTTTTTCCAGTTTGGAGTTGAAGCCGCCTTCGTTCTTCTCAAATTTTTCGCTGTCCTTGTCATCGAAGATGCCAGCCTTGCGGCCGGTTCCGAGGAAGGTTCCGATGGTGTCAAAGGTATCTGTCAGGGAGAAGGCGAAGATGGTGGAGAAGATGAGGAGGAATTTGCCCGGATCAGCAAACAGTCCGGCCAGATCCATTTTCATGAAGGTATTGCTCAGAGCGCCCAGATTGGCGTCCGAATTGATCACGCCGCCGGCCAGGGAGACATGGCCGGTGGCCAGGGAGGCAATGGTGGTGGCGATAATACCGATCAGGATAGCGCCCTTGACGTTGCGCAGCAGCAGAATGATGGTGACAATGAGGCCAAACAGCGCCAGCAGGGCACCCTTGTTGGCAAAATCGGTGACTGCCGGTACGGTGGCGTTGTAGAGACCGTCGGTGATCTTATGGGGCTCCTCGACCAGGAAAGTCAGGAAACCGGAGTTGATCAGTCCGATATAGGCAATGAAGAGACCGATGCCGCCGGAGATGGCATACTGCAGGGAAACCGGGATGGCATTGATGATGGCTTTGCGCAGCTTGGTCACGGTGATCAGAATGTTGATCAGACCGCAGATGAAGACCATGGCCAGCGCCTGCTGCCAGGTAAAGCCCATCCGGAAAACGATGGTAAAGGTAAAGAAGGCATTCAGTCCCATGCCCGGTGCCTGGGCAAAGGGAACGTTGGCCACCAGGCCCATAATCAGGGTGCCGATGACAGCTGCCAGAATCGTGGCGATGAACACCGCGTTTTTGTCCATTCCCGCCAGGGAAAGAATGCTGGGATTGACGAACATGATGTACGCCATGGTAAGAAAAGTAGTAAGTCCGGCGAACAATTCGGTTTTTACATCCGTATTGTTCTCACGCAGCTTGAAGAAATGTTCCATGAGTTCCTCCTGATTAAAAAATGTAATATAGGATGCGATCGTATTCTTTTATCTGCTGTTGTTAAGCCACTTCCCTGATGCGGTTCGTAGACAGGCGTCCGATCCCCTCCCCGACTATTCTACCTGAAAACCGGGGCAGGTTTCCAGTAGATCATCGAATCTTCCAATTAAATTTGACAAAATCATTCGGTTTTTGGTTCGCCCTGACAAACTTCCTCGATGGCGTCAATCACATGTTCATAGCCGGTGCAGCGGCAAAGATGCCCCGTAATTTCGCGCTTGATATCCTCCCGGCTGAGTTTTTTGCCGGATTCATGCAGCGTCGTGGCCGTCAGCACCAGCCCGCTGGTGCAGAAGCCGCACTGGACGGCGCCGTGCTCGACGAAGGACTGCTGAACCGGGTTGAGCTTGCCTTCCTGGGCCAGGCCTTCCACGGTTCGGATATCGGCGCCCTCCGCCAGAACGGCCAGATAGAGACAGGAATCGATGGTAATTCCGTTCAGAATCACGGTGCAGGCGCCGCATTCGCCGACGCCGCAGCCGATTTTCAGTCCGGTAAGATGGAGCCGGCCGCGCAGGACTTCCTGCAGCGTTTCCCGCTCGTCGATCTCGACCCGGGTGGGTTTCCCGTTCAGAGTAAATTCAATGGTTCGGTTCATGACTTTATTCCCTCCGTTTGAGCCAGGCAGTGCCTGAATGCGTCCCGAATCAGGACACGGACCAGATGTTCGCGATATTCTTTCGAGGCGCGCCAGGAATCCCGCAGCTGAATCGAGCGTTCGATTTCCGCCAGGATCTCCTCCACCAGCGCCTCATCCGGCTGGCGTCCGGCCCAGTCGACATCCCGCAGCAGCCGCAGCGGAACCGGAGCCGCCACGCCCAGGGCGCAGCGCAGCCGCTCAATGACTCCGTCCTTTACGGACAGGCCCACGGCGACGCCCAGCACCGCCAGGTCCATGGACTTGCGCACTGAGTACTTAATATAGTGGGCCTTGAGTCCGGCCAGTTCCTCCACCGGCAGAAGCAGTCCCGTCAATAGTTCATTCTGCTTCAGATTGGTCTTGCCCGGTCCGGTAAAGATGTCCTGCAGCGGGACTTCCCGCGTCCCCTCGACGCTTTGAATCCGGGCAACAGCATCATACACCAGCAGGGAGGGAATCGAGTCCGCCGATACGGCGCCGTTGGCGACATTGCCGCCGATGGTGGCCGCATTCCGGATCTGGGGTCCCGCGATGGTGCGGGCAGCTTCCGCCAGCACCGGCGCGTGGGATGCAATCAGCTCCGAATTGATAATCTCGGTGAAGGTGGTCAGCGCTCCGATGCAGAGGGAATCCCCTTCCCGGCGGATGCCGCGCAGCGCTTCGATCCGGCCCAGGGCGACGACGGAGGTATTGTCCAGCACCTTATTGCGCAGATCGACAACCAGATCCGTACCCCCGGCCAGCGGCCGGAGCTTCTGCTCCGCCATGAGCGCCAGTGCTTCCTCCAGGCTGGAGGGCGTATAGACATTTTTCAGATCAAGCATGGTCTTCCTCCTTTTCCATCAGCAGGCCGGCCGCCTTGATGGCTTCAAACACCCGCTGCTGAGACAGCGGCAGTGAGTTCATGGCAACGCCGGTGGCATGAAGCAGGGCATTGCGGATGGCCGGAGCCGGAGACAGCGTGGGCGGTTCGCCCAGGGATTTCTGGCCGTAGGGCGCGGTGGGATCATAGGAATCAACAAAGACGCAGTGCAGGCCGTTGTTGTCCATGGCCGTCCCGATTTTGTAGTCCAGCAGGTTGGGGTTCTGGCAGCGGCCGGTGGCCGGGTCAAACTTGAGATCCTCGGTCAGAGCCTGGCCGATGCCCATGTGCATGCCGCCCAGAACCTGGCCTTCGGCGGTTTTGGGGTTGATTACGGTGCCACAGTCGTGGAAGTTGGTGATATCGAGCACTTCGATCTTGCCGGTGCGCAGATCCACTTCGATCTCGCAGAAGGTCGCGCCGTAGGAGAAGGTATTGATCCGGGCATTGTTGGACACATCCGCCGTAATGGGCTCGGCGTGCATCAGATCGTAATAGGCGTTGAGCGAAACGTCGGCGATGGAGATCACCGGTTCGCCGGTGCGGGCATCCACCACCTGGTCATTCTCGGTATCCAGGTTCTCGATGGAGCGTCCCGTCATGCGGGATGCCACCTTGAGAATCTTGTCCCGGACCTGAGTGGCGGCCTTATGAATGGCAAAGCCGACGATGTAGGTCTGGCGCGACGCATAGGCTCCGGTGTCAAAGGGGGCAAGGTCGGTGTCCTGGGTGGACCGGACGTGGACTTTGTCATAGGAAATGCCCATGGTCTCGGCGGCCATCTGGGCAAAAACAGTGTCAGCGCCCTGGCCGATCTCGGTGGCGCCCACCATCAGGGTGGCCGAACCGTCCTGGTTCAGGGAGATCCGGGCACCGGAAATTTCCAGGCCGGCCGGGAAGGTGCCGGAACCGTAGCTGAACAGAGCCATGCCCAGGCCGCGGCGTCTGGAACCCGTCTGGTTCTCGAGCGCCCGCCGGCGATTGGTCCAGTCATAGCGCTCCATGCCCAGGCGGATGCATTCGGGGATGCCGAAGCTGGCAACCCGGTTATGCGTTACCGGATCTTCATAGCCGACCCGGACCAGGTTGTGCCGGCGGAAGTCAATGGGATCCAGACCGAACTGACGGGCCAGATCATCCATGTGGCATTCCAGGGCAAAGGTCATCTGGGGCGCGCCGTAGCCGCGCATGGCACCGGCCGTGGGCAGATTTGTGTACACGGTCTTGGGCTCGATGCGGAAGGCCTGCCAGTGATAGAGCGGCCGGAACTTGCTGGTGGCGGCCATGATGATGGAATGGCCGTGGGAGGCGTAGGAGCCGTTGTTGCTGATGCCCTCGACATGGGTCGCCAGCAGCTTGTGACTGGCATCCAGGCAGCTGTGGAAGGTAATCTCCACGGCATGGCGGGTGCGGGTGTCGGTGAATACTTCCTCCCGGTCGTAGCTCAGCCGGACCGGCCGGCCGCCGCATTTCAGGGTCATGGCGGCCACAATCGGCTCGGCAATGACATCCTGCTTGTTACCGAAGCCGCCGCCGATGTAGGGCTTGATCACCTGAACCTGACCCCACGGGAGATCCAGGGCCTGACCGACGATGCGCCGGGCAATGTGGGGGATCTGGGTGGAACTGGTAATGACAATGCGGCCGTGACTGTCGACGTGAGCCGTGGCCGTCTGGTTTTCCATCTGGGCGTGCTGCACGATGTTGGTGGAATAGGTGGCGTCCACACAATGGGCCGCTTCTTTCATGAACGCCGCGGTATCGCCGTAGGTATTGCCGAAGGAAGCCAGCACATTGCGCGGGAATCCCTCATGGAGCTGCGGAGCGCCATCCGCCATGGCCTGCCTGGGATCCAGGACGAAGGGCAGCACTTCGTACTCCACTTCGACCAGCTGGGCGGCCCGGCGGGCGGTGAGTTCATCCTCCGCCACGACGCCGGCGACAATATCGCCGACATAGCGGGCTACATCGGCAAAGATTTTACGATCCGCCACATCGCGGTGCGAGGGATCCAGTGAATAGGGATGGCCTGCCGTCGGATACTTAACATCCGGCAGGTCGGTGTGGCAGATGACCGCCACGACGCCCGGCAGCGCCAGGGCTTTTTCCTTGTTGACCCGCACGACCCTGGCATGGGCGTGGGGTGAGTGGACGAGCCGGCCCGTCAGCAGGCCCGGGATGAAGAAATCATCCGTATACTGCCCGGCTCCGGTTACCTTGTCCACCGCGTCTTTTCGGACCGGACTGGTCCCTACGACCTTTGATGTCATTCCTGTCCCTCCTTGATTTGTTCCAATGGGAGCAATTTTCTGATTTTCAGCGCAACGGCCAGATTGAGTTTCTGGTCTTCCTCTTCCAGATTCAGGCCGGTAATCTCCTGGATCCGGTTTAACCGGTATAAAACCGAATTGTAGTGCAGATAGAGTTCCCGGGACATCTCCATGAGATTGCCTCCGGTCTTGAAATAGGCTTCCAGAGTGTCGAAGAGCTGGCCCTTCATCCGGTCGTCGTAGGCCTCGAGCGGACCGAGGTAACGCCGGGCAAAATCCCGGATCTCCTCCTCCTGTCCCGGACCGAGCAGCAGGCTGTAGATGCCGAGATCCTCGTAGAATCTCATCCCCGAATCACCGGAGCGGGCACTGACCGCCAGGCTGCGCCGGGCTTCCTCGTGGCTGTCCCGGATGTTCTCGTAGGATTCCTTGAGCCGGCCGATGCCGATGCTGACCCCGAACCCGGGGAAATGACGGAGCATGATGTCGTTCACCGCCGTTGCCAGCCGGGTCATCACCGGCCGGTAGGCGTTTCTCTGGCCAAAGGCCAGCAGCAGGCTGACAGCATTGGCCCGGGTCGCGATGAGTCCGTCCAGTTCAAAGGCGTAGCGCAGCCCTTCCAGTTCCGGGGTCAGGTAATGGATCAGTCGGCGCACCGCCAGATTGAGATGCTCCTCCACTTCCTCTCCGCCCAGAGGAATCAGTTCCGCCCGCAGCACGGCATAGTGCAGCGGCGCGGCCGGATCGAAATAGGAGTGGGACTCCATGGCCCGGCGCACCCGCTGGGGATCCTGCGCCACCAGGTCCTCATAGAATTCTGAAGCATATTTGACCTCGACCTCCCGGACCGACAGCGACTGCATGATCAGAAGACTCAGCACGGTGGCTGCCACTTCCATGACGGACAGGTCCGACCCCGTCAGGTCCGAGTCATAGGACCAGCTGGTCAGATATCCGTAGATGTTGTCCCGCAGAACGATGGGAATGCTCTTGCGCCGGATGCGGCGCCCGTCCCGGGCGAATTCCTGTTCCGTGATCCGGCGTTCGCTGCGCCGGATGCGGTCGCTGCGAAAGCGTTCGTAGTCCTTGCGGATCAGTTCCTGTTCCTCGTCCCGCAGGGAGCGCCAGCTGGTGATCAGTTCCCTGGAATAGCTCACCTCAAAAATCACCGGGTTATTAATGTAGTCCGACAGAATCGATACGATCTCTGGCGGGCCGCCCCCGGACAGGATGATATCCATGAACCGCTGGTGGATGTTTTCAAAGCGTTCGATGATGTTGGCCTGGCGGCTGAACAGAGCACCGGCCACCTCCGCGTTGACCTGGGCCAGCGGCACATCCTGCGGCACTTCGATGACGGGGAAGCCCGTTTCTTCCAGGAACGTCAGAATGGCCCCATCCAGCTGCTCCAGATAAGGCTTGATTTTGATGGCGACGGCGACCACGCCCTTGTCCCGGCAGGTCCGGAAAAAGTGAAGGCGCTCCTCGCCGGACATGCCCGGCAGGATGTAGGCCGTCATGGCCAGCATCTGGCCCCGGTCGATCCAGTCCAGGATCTCCGGGTCCGCCATGATATTGATCAGCTGGATCCGATCCCCGCCCGACGGATCGCCGGCCAGCAGCCGGGCATCCTTCATCGCGGGCAGACCCAGGATGTCCTTGATGGTCAGTCCCACATATTTACTCATAATCAACTCTCCGTTCCCTTACATTTTACATCAGTTGTAACCGTTTGTATTTATAGAATTCTTACAAACAACTTCCAATCACTGAAAAAACAGCCATTTATCCCGAAGGTCCTTACTGCCGGCCGAATGGACCGGATCCGCTCCCATTCCTTCCCCCGGAGCCCCGCCATCCCGGACCGGCCTCACCGGACGCCCGCCGGTCGGCAGTCCCGGACCCGCCATTGGCTGCCCCAGACCGGCTAATGGCTTGCCTGCGGCTTTGCGGGGTCTTTGCCCGGCGCCAGAGGAACCGGTGCCGGCCGGGTCCGGTTTGCAAATAAACCGGGTCGGGGTGATTTGGTGATTTTCTCTAATGAATCTTTTCCGTTTTCATATTATTATAAAGTCGACGGAATCTTTTTAACAGAAAGCCATTTGAAACCGACACTCACTTATGGGGGTATTAATATGGATTTACTCAAAGCCGCTTCGGTGGAACAGGCCCTGGATTTTCTGGAAGCTCACCCCGGTGCCAGAATTCTGGCCGGCGGCACCGATCTGGTCATTGAACTGCGCAAAAAAAAGGCACACCCCGCGGCGCTGCTGGACATCTCTTCGGTAGAGGAACTGAAAACGGTGACCGAAGAGAACGGCCGCTGGCGTCTGGGCGCGGCCCTGACCTACGGCGAGCTGCTGGAAGCCGCGCTGCCCGAGGGGCTGTCCGGTCTGAAGCAGGCCGCCCGACAGGTGGGATCACCCCAGATCCGCAATACGGCCACCATCGGCGGCAATGTCTGCAACTCCTCGCCGGCGGCGGATATCGTACCGCCTTTCCTGGCCCTGGATGCCCGGCTGCGGCTGGCATCGCGCCAAAGCGGCCAGACCGTGGAACGGGTGGTTCCGCTGTCCGGGTTCTTTACCGGCAAAGGGCACAACTGCCTGCTTCCCGGGGAACTGCTGCGGGAAATTGAATTCGGACCGGTGGCGCCAGGCGCGGAGCTGGTCTTTGAAAAACTGGGCCTGCGCGAAGCGCTGGCCATTTCCCGGATCTGCCTGGCCGTTTACGCCGAGCCGGCTGGCGACGGTCTGGGCAAGGTCCGGATCGCTTCGGGCTCACTGGGCGAAACCGGCCAGCGCGAGCCGGAAACCGAGGATGTTCTGACGAACCAGCTCCTGGACGACGAACACATCGCGCGGGCTCAGACCGCTCTGAGCGAAGCCTGCGCCCGCCGGCTGGCGGGACGCTCGACCCTGCCGTTCAAGCGGGAGGCTGTCATGGGCCTGCTGGGCCACGCGCTGCGCACACTCAACTCGAGGAGGGACAACCAATGAATCTGACTGTCAATGGCAAACCGGTGACCACGGATGCACCGGGAGAAATGCGCCTGCTGGATTTTATCCGGGAGGAACTGCACCTGACCGGAACCAAGGAAGGCTGCGGCGAAGGGGAATGCGGCGCCTGCACCGTCCTTCTGGACGGCAAGCCGGTGGATTCGTGTCTGGTTCTGCTCTTCCAGTGTGAAAACCGGGAGATCCTGACCATTGAAGGCCTGTCGGACGGAGATACGCTCCATCCGGTGCAGCAGGCCTTCATCGAGGTCGGCGCCGTCCAGTGCGGCTACTGCATCCCGGGCATGGTGCTCTCATCCAAAGCCATCCTGGATCGGAATCCCGACCCGGATGCCGCTGCCATCAAAGAAGGGCTCTCCGGCAATCTGTGCCGCTGCACCGGCTACCTGAAGATGGAACAGGCCGTCCGACTGGCCGGCCGCCGCCTGCGAGGTGACGAAGATGAAGCATAACAGTGTCGGTACTTCGGTTTTCCGGGTGGATGCCCCGGGCAAAGTCACCGGAAAGACCTTATACCCCCAGGATCTGTACCGCGAAGGCATGCTCTGGGGCGTCACCCTGCGCTCGCGCGAAGCCCATGCCCGCGTCCGGCTGGATCTGGCGCAAGCCGCCGCCATGCCCGGCGTCCGCCTGATTCTGACTTGGAAGGATGTGCCGGGTCTGAACAAACACGGCGTGATGTTCAAAGACCACGATGTCTTCGCCAGTGATAAAGTGCGGCGGATCGGCGATCCCCTGGCCTTCCTCGTGGCGGATACCAGGGAACAGGCCGAAGCGGCCCGGGACCGCATCCGGGTGGACTACGACATCCTGCCCGGACTGTTTGACGCCCGCGCAGCCATGGCCGACACCGAGAATCTGGTCCATGAGGGTCAGCCCAATCTCCTGTATCAGTACAATCTGAAAAAGGGCGATGCCGACGCGGCCATTGCCGCCTCCGCCCACGTGGCGCGCAACACCTATCATCTGAACTCGGTCGAGCACATGTTCCTTCAGCCGGAAGCCGGACTGGCCTGGATGGAGGACGGGATCCTGCATATCTCAGTATCGACCCAGTACCCCCATTTTGACGTGACGGAAATCGCCGAAGCCCTGGATCTGCCCCAGGATCGGATCCGCTACCTCAATCCCGCCATCGGCGGGGCCTTTGGCGGCCGGGAAGACATCTCCATGCAGATCCACCTGGCATTGGCCTCGTACCGGCTGAACGCGCCGGTCAAGTGCGTCCTGGAACGCGAAGAATCCTTCTATGCCCACTCCAAGCGCCATGCCGTGAGCATGGACTGCGAAACGGCCTGTGACGAGTCAGGCCGGCTGACGGCGGTGAAGGCCCGATTCTACGGCGATACCGGTGCCTATGCGTCCTGGGCGGTGAATGTCATGCGCAAGTGCGGCGTTCATGGCACCGGTCCTTACCACGTCCCCAATGTGGACATCGAGTCCTACGCCATCTATACCAACAATCCTTATGCCGGTGCCATGCGCGGCTTCGGAGCGACTCAGTCGCCCCTGGCCTATGAGCCGCAGATGGACGATCTGGCCCGGCAGGCTGGCATCTCCCCCGCCGAGATCCGGCGAATCAACATGTACCGCAAGGATTCCGTCACCGCCACGGGCCAGAACCTGCTGGACACCGTTCCGCTGGACCGCTGCCTGGACGCGGTGGAGGACTATTTCCGCGGCCGGCCGATGACGCCGCCTTCGGATCCGGCCCTGCGCAAAGGCCGGGGCATCGCCCTGGCGTTCTATGGAACGGGTTACGGCAACGGCTTCCCTGATGTTTCCACGGCTCAGATCGAATTCAAGGCCGACGGCCGGTTCAACCTGTTCGTCTCTGCCGCCGAGTGCGGTCAGGGTTCGGATACGGCCATGCGTCAGATCGCGGCCGAAGCGCTGGGCTGCTCCGTGGACCGGATTGATGCCTATACCTGCGATACCAGGGTGACTACGGATGCCGGCACCGCCGCCGCCTCCCGCCAGACCTACAATACCGGCAACGCCATCCGCCTGGCGGCTCAGAAAATGGAGGCTCAGCTGGCCGAGGCCGCCCGGATCTGCCTGAAGCTGAACACACAGGTGGGGCTGGATCTGACGGCGGACGGGGTGCAGCTGTGCTTTGACACGACCCGGCACTGCAGCTGGGAAGAGCTGGCGAAGAATACTCCGGAGCTTCCGCTGCGCGCGGAAGCCGTCTTCACGGCCCAGACCACGAAGATGGATCCGGCCACGGGCCAGGGCAATCCTTACTGGCCTTACACCTTCGGCGCCTGCGGTGTGGAAGTGGAGGTCGACATCACCACGGGCAAGGTCCGGGTGACAGACGCCATCTCCGCCCAGGATGTCGGCCGGGCCATCAATCCGGTTATGGTCGAGGGCCAGATGGACGGGGGCTTCGCCATGGGACTGGGCTATGCCCTGATGGAAGATCTGGGCCTGAACCAGGGCCGGATCAAGAACAACAGTTTTACCGGCTACATCATTCCCACTTCCATGGATATGCCGGATCTGAAGAAGGTCATCATAGAGCAGCCGGAAGCCACCGGGCCTTATGGCGCCAAGGGAATCGGCGAACCGGTCATGACTTATGTGGCCCCGGCCATCCTGAACGCCATTTATGACGCCACGGGAGTCCGGATCCGGGAAATCCCGGCGACGCCCGACCGGGTGCTGAAAGCGCTGGCGCTCTCTCCCACCGAAGCGAGGTAACTGACATGAAGACATTCTATATCAAAGGGGATTTCATCCATGCCGACCGGCCCGATCACCTGTCGGAACAGCCGGACTGCTGTCTGCTGGTTCGGGAAGGCCGCTGCGCCGGCTTCTTTGCACAGCCCGAGGCTGGAATTCCGGTCCGGGATTACAGCGGATCGCTCATCATTCCCGCCTTCACCGATCTCCATGTCCATGCCGCCCAGTTCCCCAACATGGGGCTGGGCATGGATATGCCGCTTCTGCCCTGGCTCGAGCGCTACACCTTCCCGCTGGAGGCGGCCTACCAGGATCCGGAGTACGCCAATCTGGTCTATTCGCGCTTTGTCCGGGAGCTGTGGCGCAACGGCAGTCTGCGTTCCTGTGTTTACTCCACGGTGCACCAGGAGGCCACAGCCATTCTGATGGATCTCTTCCTCGAGTCCGGTCTGGCCGCCTTCGTCGGCAAGATCAACATGGACCGCAACGCGCCCGAGGCACTGACTGAAACCACGGAAGAGTCGCTGGCCGAAACCCGGCGCTGGCTGGAGCAGTACGCCGGGGTTTCGCCGAAGGTGAAGCCCATCATTACGCCCCGCTTTGTCCCTTCGGTGACGGCGCCGCTGATGGACGGACTGGGGGAACTGGCCCGGGAATTCAACGTGCCGGTCCAGTCCCATCTCAACGAGAACCGGGATGAAGTGGAATGGGTGAAGCAGCTGCATCCCGAATCGGACAACTACCTGGACGTCTACGGCGATCACGGTCTGATCCGGGATCAGGCGACCATCATGGCACACTGCATCCATAATGTACCGGAGGAAGTGGCGCGGTTTGCCCGGGACGAGGTCTTTGTGGCCCATTGCCCCACCGCCAATCTGAACATGTCCTCCGGCATCATGCCGGCGGCCCGGCTGCTCCGGCAGGGCAATATCCATCTGGCGCTGGGCACGGACGTGGCCGGCGGCAATACCCTGTCCATCCCCCGGGTTATGGTGGCGGCCATGCAGTCATCCAATGTGCTGTTCAGTCAGGATCCGGCACAGACGCCGCTGAGTCTGGCGGAAGCCTTCTGGATGGGCACGCGGGGCGGCGGAAAATTCTTCGGCGACTGCGGCGATTTCAGGGAAGGCTCCTCGTGCGACCTTCTGGTCATCGACGATTCGGCTGCCCGCCGGATCAAGGCCATGAGTCTCACCGACCGGCTGTCGCGCTTTGTGTTCGCGGGGGATCCCGCGGAAATCCGCTGGCGCATGCTGGAGGGGGAGATTCTGCCCGAACCCCGGCTGCGGGAGTAATGGCTGGCAGCCGCGTCAAAAGCGCGGCTGCCGGTTTTGGCTTTCCGGAAAAAATTTCCGTCTGATTCAATGGAATCAGCTATAATAGTCATAAGAAAAATGAGAAATCGACCAACGGAGGATCTCCCATGGACTACAGAACACTGCTGGAGGCGTCAGCCGGGCGGGTCAGGGCTGACCTGGTCCTTAAAAACGCGTATTTGCTGGATGTTTTCAATGCCCAGTTTTTTCAGGCCGACCTGGCGATTGCCCATGAGCGGATCGCCGGCATCGGTGACTACGAAGGCGTCACGGAGCTGGACTGCTCCGGCCGCTGGATTGTCCCGGCCTTTCTGGACGGCCATATGCACATCGAATCGGCCATGGTGACCCCGGGTCAGTATGCCCGGGGGGTGCTGCCCCACGGCGTCACCACGGTAATGGCGGATCCGCACGAAATTGCCAATGTCCTGGGGGAAGCCGGCGTGCGCTGGCTGATGGACGCCTCCCGGGGCCTGCCGCTGGATTTCCGGTTCATGATTCCGTCCTGCGTGCCGGCCGCGCCCATTGACCATGCCGGCAGCGAACTGACCGCGGAGCAGATGAGCCGCCTGAAAACCCATGAAGCGGCGCACGGTCTGGGGGAAATGATGGACTTTCCGGCGCTGCTCCAAGGATCCGAAGCCATCGCTCAGAAGCTGGCGGCCTTTTCCGACCGGCCCCGCGACGGCCACGCTCCGGGCATTACGGGGAAAGCCCTGAATGCCTATGTGGGCAGTGGCATCCAGACCGAGCATGAATGCTCCACCCGGGAGGAAATGGAAGAACGGATCCGGCTGGGGATGTACATTCAGATCCGTGAAGGCACGGCCGCCAAAAACGCTCTGGCGCTGCTGCCGGCGGTCAACGACGACAACTGGCGCCGCTGCTTCTTCTGCACCGATGACATCGAACCCTTTGATATCCTGCGCGACGGCACCATCGACCACCTGATCCGACTGGCCATCCGCCACGGAATTGACCCGGCCCGGGCTTATGCCATGGCCAGCTTCAACTCGGCCCAGGCATACCGCTTGGAGGACCGGGGCGCGCTGGCGCCCGGCCGGCAGGCTGATTTCCTGATCATCGATGATCTGGCCGATGTCTCCATCGAGTCGGTTTATGCCGGGGGCCGGCTGGTCTGCCGCAAGGGGCAGATTGTAGACTTTGCGCTTCCGCTGCTGGACCGGCCGAGCCCTTCTGTCCGGTTTCAGCCGCTGACGGAAGAGGCGCTGCGCCTGACCGGCACGACCTACCGCGCCCTGGTGATGTCGCCGGGCAGCCTGGTCACCGGGCTGAAACAGGGCCGGATCGAATCGGAGAACTTCCCCTACGGCCAGGCCATGGCCAAGCTGGTCAGTCTGGAACGCCACCGGGCATTGCCCCTGGCCGGGGTCTGTGCCCTGGACGGTTTTGGCATTCAGAAAGGCGCCATCGCCTCCACCATTGCCCATGATGCCCATAATCTGATCTGCGCCGGAGCCAGCGATGCCGATATCCTCCGGGCCATCGAGCGGGTTGGGGAAATCGGCGGCGGCATCGTCCTGGTCGAAAACGGCCAGGTCCTGGCGGAACTGGAGCTGCCCATTGCGGGACTGCTCACGGAAGCCCCCATCGAGGAAGTAGCCGCCCGCCTGGAAGAGATGGACCGCATTGCCCATCAGGTCCTGGGCATTCCCGAAGCGATGAACCCCTTCCTCTCCCTGGCCTTCATGGCCCTGCC
>JABNAD010000863.1_pt1 | contig 14029 bp, 10 predicted proteins | sample 7240381 | NCBI WGS metagenome assembly JABNAD01 (sample SAMN11332834, study PRJNA596920) | anaerobic digester metagenome | biome: digested sludge; isolation source: digested sewage sludge-derived enrichment culture grown on H2/CO2 | place: Germany: Goettingen
TTCGTAACTAAACTCTTCAGGGATGTATCCTTTTATATCCCATAGAACTGGTGGATACACATCATTTTCAATAAAAGTTTTCCTCATAAAATCCCTTTCATTTTCATTTTTAAATTTTAAGTTTAGTATGAATGGGCTTTTTATGTTATCCAGGTTAAAAAGAAGTAAATCCGTATTGAGTATTTTTTCATGCATAAAAGTTAAATTTTCCCATCTTCTATCCCTAATATCTGTAACTGATATATTTTTAAGGATGTAACACGAAGTCAATGGCATACTCTGGGGTTCAACAGGGGAATCATACTTGTAAGATTCGTATTTTTGATTGAGATTTAGAAAATGTTCTTTAACCCATTTTAATTTATCAGATCCATTTAGATATTCCTTCCTTAATATCATGGCTTCTAATTTTGTTTCATACTTTTTTGGAGGAATATCGCTGGATTTAAAGTCCGGGTCACTGTGGTAAACTATCCCTCCATCAGGGATGGGAAACATCTTCCTAAGGCTTGCTATTAAATATAAATTTTCATGGGTTAAAGAAAATCTGTTTTTATCAAGTATTGAATGGGTAACATCCAGGATCACAAGGTTGTTTCCATCCAATAACTCCTCAATCTCTTTTTCAGAGACTGATTCTGTACCAAAGTAATCAATTAAATATACCAGAGAATCTTTGATTTTTCCATCTAAAACAGGTTTTAATAGTTCCCTGTGGGGGTAAAATTTAACATCCAGTTCCAGTTCCCTGAAGGATTGTAAAATAGAGTCGCATAGATAAGCAGGTAAATAGCATGTTTTATTCCGGATATCTTCTGTATTTAACAGCACGGATTTTATGGCCTGTCTGCCATCTGCAAAGAAATTATAATCCTCGTAAAGGTTAGTTAAGTAATAATATGCTGATTCTTTTCTTTCAGTATCCTTTAATTCCGGGAATTCAAGAAAACCGCCAATTTCCATATTAATCACCAACCTCCATGGGTATTATCTAATTTTTAAACCTACCATGTAGCTTCACCTATTTAGAAACCATGCCTGCTGTGAATCTCATTTAAACTAAAATATTTTCCATAAAGCCCTACTCCAGTTGCTTCTTTTGCTTAATAGTTCATGAAGTTCCTATACGTCTGCCATTAACATCTTTTCTCAAGGTTTCCCATCACCAGTCTGCACCCAACAAATTTAATAGTATTTATGTTGCATCAGAGTAATAAATTATGTGGAAATGTGTGGTCATACCAGTCGATGGCCCGTGCACTTAAAAAGCCAATTCTCCTAATACTCAACTTTTTTTTTAATTCTGGCCAGTTTGATGAATCCTTTTTTTCTAACAAAGGTTTTTTCTGATAAAAAAAGAATTCATTTATTTTTCTGGTTTTTTTCCAGGTAGTGGTTTCCAACGATCCTGTCAATGAATCCAATTCTTGCACCTGCTTCCTTCATCTGCCTCCACCTCTTAAGGTCAACAGGTTCAATGTACTTCCAGGAGTTGAGGTCGTATTTAAGGAATTTTAATTTGGAACTGTAGAGTACAGACATGTGGGAGATACAGCTGCCCTCAAGTGGATAGGAACCCAGCTCCTCCCATTTATCAGGTTCAGTTTCCATGCGAACCTTTCCATAAACCATCTCATAATCGTTGTCCATGGCGAATTTCAGGAGTGTTTCAATGTGATCATCAGAAAATTCATCATCATCGTCCAGGGGTGCCAGCCACTCACCAGAAGATAGTTCAATGGCTTTGTTTGCAGGTACCGAACCTGCAACCAGCCATCGTTCATGGGGATTTTCTGGATACTTACCCCTTTCAGGAAGGTTGAAAAACTTTATCCTTTCATCATGGAACTTTTTTAATCTCTCCTCGGTGTCATTTGTACAGTGGTCGCCAACGATTATCAGTTCGAAGTTTTGATAGGTTTGCCTCAGTACTGAGGGCACTGTACGTTCTGTTAAGAGTTCTGGGCGATTATATGTTGCAATCAGAACTGAAACAAGTGGTTCCTTTGTATTTTTACATTTTAACCGCTTTTCTTCAAGGATCTTTTTATTCCTCTTACTCTCCAGACGATTCTTGATGGGATACACGTACCTGATTCTTCTGGCGTACATCTTAGAATAGAACTTAACATTGTCCCAGGTTTTCATTTTAATTCTCCACTTACCCTCTTTTTTAAAGAATCTCAGTGTAATTTTAAACAAGTACTGCGGATAACTGATTCAAATCTTCTTTTTAATGGGGTTCTGCAGGGGCACCCTTGAACTCATCAGGAAATATTTTTGTTTCCCGTCAGATAAATGAGTTGTTAAATATTATTTTTTTCATATTTTCTCTTCATTCATTCTGCTATCCTTATCGTTCTTTGCTGATTCTTCATTGCTCCTCGTTGATCTTTCATCCTTCCTTGCTGGTCCCAATCAAGCCTTTATCATTCCATTCTCATTCCTTTATCATTCCTTTATCATTCCTTTATCACTCCATTCTGATTCCTTTATCACATCTTCTAAAACTTTTATTCTCGGAGCTATCTGGCTTTCGTAGCTGTAAAGATCCTTTATTTTTAAACATCCTGCTTCAGCAATTTCCTGCAGTTTCCCAGGGTTGTGATAATAGTTTTCGATTATCTTCATGATATCCTGGGTGTTGTGGGGAATGATCACCATCTCCTTCTCATCTTCATATTTTCCTGTACTCTCATGCAGTTCATCAGTGCAAAAGATTGAAACCTTATGCAAACCTGCATCGGTACAGCAACCCGTTGGAAATCCGTCAAATGCCCCATCCATCAATTTAAAAGGGATATTGGGGGATAGGATAATGTCCTTATCCCTGTAAAACTCATGGAACCAGTCAGATAATTGGGGCCCGTAAAAATGGATCCTGTCCCTTATCTTAGTAACATCAATTTCATCTTCATAAAAACCACCAACAACATGGAAATGGATATTATGGTACTTGGCTGCCAGTTCATGGGCCACTTCTATAAAAACATCGTATCCCTTATCCACACCCCTTTTGGTGTACTTATGGGAGACGAAACATATGTCCAGAACAGATTTGTCCCTGCCAAAATACTTCTTGTCATTATATTCTGTCTCTAACATCTTTAAAGGGGTTACAACACCAAAAATATTTTGGATTTGCTCTGCTTCACATAGATCATTGTCCACCAGGTAATCGTAGGTGATTTTTTGATTCACAATGACCTTTCTAAAGTAAGGGGAAGAGAAGACTTTTTTTAGCTTTTTATCTGAAATCTTATCATTTAAATAAAAACCTCCGCCAGGGTACAGTGTGAACACGAAGGGTACCTTGCATCTTTCTATGGTGTCCATGCAGGAGTAGATGTTGTTTAAAAAAATCGTGTAAGCCACCTTTGACTGTGGAACCCTTTCGGAACATAAAATTGTTTTAGGATGCAAAATCGTTTTGGGAGTGTAACTTTCAACTTTACCTTTGAACTGTGGAAATTCTTCTCCGTAGTCCTTGATCACAGTTTCAATGGGGCTTTCTACTTTCATATACTCGAGGGCTGATCCTGTGGAGTAAATCTTTATTTTTTCAAAGTGTTCAAGGTAGGAGTTGTACTCCTGAAACCTGAAGGCAGACACTGGATGGGGAAAGAGATCATCCAAAATAATGATGTCCTGGAAACCAGCCTCCTCAGCTTTACTGGCCTTCGATAACTTCTGCACCTTTGACGCCACCTTTTCAATGGTGTTGACAATGATCCTGTCGCCATCTTCTATTAGTTTATAAATTGCTTCGTGTTCTAATTTAATTCTTCCAATTCCCTTAATATGCATGGCCATACCTCAATTCAATCTATTTATTGATAATATTTTTAATAATAGCAATATCCTCGTCGTCGAATCCGTGGATCAGGCACACCACTATGAAATATATTGCAGTGGCCACTAGAATCAGGGCAAATAAATTCATATCCCTGAAGTAAAAAAGGAATATTCCCATGATCATGCTTGCAAAAACTGTTTTAGCCAGGTATGATCCTTCTTTCCTGGTTAACCCATATCCGCTGTCAGAAACTGCCTTCAGTGATAATAAAAAAGCAGATAATTGTGTTACAACTGTAACAACACTTGACCCTACGTAACTGAAGTAGGGTATCAAAATTAAGTTGAGAACAACATTTAAAACCACGTTGATAGAGGTTATCTTGGTTATAACCATCTGTTTATTTGATGTTTGTAGTAAAAGCGTGAATGCACCGCTTAAGAAGCTGATTACAAGTGCCCAGATGAGTATCTGCAGGGCAATTATTGAGGGTGCGTACTCACTTCCAAAGATGAGAAGGATGATCTTGTCAGCCAGCAGCGTTGTTCCCACACCTATTGGAATTCCAATCATTGCCATGTACTTGAAATATTTTTCATAAACCAGCTTGAAGGAATCTTTGGATGTTACGTAGAATTGGGACATCACTGGAAAGAGCACAGTGTTGAGGAGGATTGGAATGAACAGCATAACTGCCAGTATCCTGTAGGCTGCGTTGTACCAGCCCACCACTTCAGTACTGACCATCACAGACAGTATCACTGAGTCTGCAAAGTAGTAAATGTTAGCCAGAACCGTGCTCACTCCAAAGGGCCAGGCTTCATTCAGTGTAGGTTTCCAAAAACTTAGATCAATTTCCAGTTTGGGTAAAGAAAACTTCCAGACGTAGATGATGAAGGCGAGGATCAGAACCAGGAGACATGAGATAACGTAAACTGAAGCGAAGTAAACCACATCTAAAGCGTAGTATATTCCAAGGGCAGTACCCGCGGCCATTAAAACGCTGTTCAAAATGTAGTTAACTGATATGTACTCCATTTTTTCATTGGCCTGGAAAACAGAATTTAAAACCAGGGTAAAGGCGTTCAGCACAGTTGATAATGTGATGAGGTAAATAACTGTGCCAACGAGTTCTGGGTAGCCCAGAATTGTAACTGTTGCTGCAACAAGTCCGAAGGTCAGGACACTCAGAAAAACCTTCAGTACCGAAAGGTTCACCACGTATTTACCTGTAAGGAACTTGTCCCGTGCAACGTCCCTTACCATGAGGGTGCTCAGACCGAGGTCACTGAAAACACCTAAGATACCAGTTATGGAAAGTGCCAGGGAAAGTACACCGAACCCCCCAGCTCCCAGGTACCTGGCAGTGTACATGGTGATAAAAAAGCCCAGCACGTATGTTATTATCTGGGCTATGAACAAAACACCTGTGTTCTTTGCTATTCTCCGAATCGCAGCCATTTCATCCTCCTTATAGGTACATCATAAGTTACAGTATTATTAATGTGTATGTATTTATCAGTCCAACCTTATATCTTTAACCTAAACTTTTAACCTAAACTGGTCTGTAACCCGGTTTAAACTGCAAGTTAAATTGAAGCATTAGTATTATTACGCACTGGGAATGGGTTAGCTGTGAATTATTCTATCATCCATTCTATGGGCTGGAATTTGGATGATGGAATGAAGGATCAGTGTGCCTGGTTTGTAGGATCAGGCATCATGGTTTGTAAGATCCGTATCTGGGTTTATAAAATTAGTATTCGGTTTATAAGATCAATATCAGGGTTTATAAATGGTTTATGGGTTTTTAAGGTTAGTTTCAGGGTTTATAAATGGTTTATGGGTTTTTAAGGTTAGTTTCAGGGTTTATAAATGGTTTATGGATTTGTAAGGTTAGTTTCAGGATTTATAAACAGCATCCCGGTCTATAAAACCCGTATACAAGTAACACGCTGTTTACCCATGAACTGCAGAAGAAATGCTAAACTAATTATAATATTAAATAAATACTATCCTTTAACATCTGTGTCTTTAGCTGAGCAATTACAACTTCCATGATGGTGTAGGGTGGAAATATGAATTATCCCAGGGTTTCAATAATAATTCTGAACTGGAACGGTTGGAAAGATACTGTTGAAGCTTTGGAATCACTGTATCAAATAGAATATCCAAATTACCATGTTGTGGTTGTTGACAACCACTCCGTGGATGATTCAATTGAAAGGATAAGGGAGTACTGTGATGGAAAATTGAAGGTTGAATCCCCCTTCTTCGACTACCATCCAGGTAACAAACCAGTAGAGTTACTGGAAGTAGGAGAGGAAGAACTTAAAAATTTGGATGAAACTCAAGCAGATCCTTCAAATTCAATGCCTGAAAACCGCCTAACACTGATAAAAAATCATGAAAATCATGGCTTTGCAGAGGGAAACAACGTAGGAATGAGATACGCTTTAAAAAGCTTAAACCCTGATTTTATACTGCTTCTGAACAACGATACAGTTGTTGATCCCATCTTTTTAGACGAACTTGTAAAGCAATCAGAAAATGCAGGGATTGCTGGTTCCAAAATTTACTTCTACCATGATAAGGATTTGATCCAATCTCTGGGTTTTAAAATTAAATGGTCACGTGGAGAAATGGTTTCAGTGGGTTATAGGTGCAGAGATGAATTTAAAAATTATGAAACGGATAAAAATTATGAAAAGGATCTGGATGCTGTTTCAGGATGTTCCATGCTTGTCCGAAGGGAAGTTCTGGATGAAGTAGGGCTTTTCAATAAAAAATGCTTTCTCTACTACGAAGACACGGATCTCTGCCTCAGAGCAAAGAGGGCTGGTTTTAAAATAGTCTGTGCAGATAAATCAAAACTCTGGCACAAGGATTCAGCAAGCTCCAAAAAGATAAGCGGAACCCGCGAGTACTACTCAGCACGGAACCTTTTCCTCTTTATGAGAAATTACGCAGCGAAAAAACAATTCTACACCTTTTTAATCTACTTCTTCTGCTTCAAGTTCTGGTTTACAGCTGCACTTATCCTCCTGTACCACAGGGAAACATCTGCCTTCAAATCTTATGTTAAAGGGATTTCAGATGGTTTAAAGGGACGTTACTGAAGTAATCCCGTTAATTAAATATTTCAGTCAAAAAATAGTCCCGTCAATATCAATCAATTATTTTTCAGTTACTTATCTTCCAGTTACTTATCTTCCAGTTACTTATCTTCCAGTTACTTATCTTCCAGTTACGTCCAGTCACTTATCCAGTTACTTATTTCCCATTCACTTGTAGATGGTGGCATTTCCATTGTCGTAGATCCTGTCTTTGATGCCAATCCATCCCTTCATGCTCACGTACTGCCCGCCTGAAAATCTTCCACCATCTATGAGTGCAGTTCCTGTTTCAGTGTTCACTGTACCTAGGTAGATGTAGTTTCCCCCAATCCAGGTTACGTTCTTTGGGAAATCATCAACCTTGTCCCAGTCAAAGGCACCCATTATTGGCATGCGGTACATGTCCCCGAAGCTCTGTAAACCAGCTATCTTGTTGGAAGCCAGCCACCTGGCACCCACAAGTTCCTGTTCATTTGCTCTGGGGAAATCAGCCACGCTGCTGTCCAGGCCCATGGATGTTTCCTCACCAATGAGGGATCCAACCATTCCCACGTTGAAGACGTAAAAAACAACAAGAAACACGGATAAAATCTTTAAAGCCTTTGTTTTTTCTATTCTGAAGAGGTTGAAGAATTTAACCCCTCCAATAATTACAAATGGGGCCAGTATCAGCAGGGTTATATGGTACAAACGATTCGCAGTTAAAATGGAGCTGAAGTAGGGGATAACAATGGCCAGGATCCATAAAACAAAGTTTATTATTGACAAAATTAAATATTCTGGAATAAAATGCACTGATTTTCCTTTTTTGTTCATGTACAATGAGTAGAATAAACCCAGGGAAATGAAGAAGGTTGCAAGGAGGTTGAAGGCAGTGACGATTTTGAGTGTGATGTAGGTTTGGGAGCCTGTGAGTGCAATGTTCATGGCTTCTGAACCACCAATATCCAGAAATTCAGAGATGAGGTTGTTGTATATGCTGACAACTACAGCAACCAGGTCAGTGTAGGTGGTTCCCCTGGAAACGAAGATGTACCATGAGAGTATGAAAACCACAACCAGTGCAACGTATGAAAGTTTTATGGACACGTGGGAGGGAGTTTCCAGTTTTGCCAGTGGCAAAACCTTACCCAACTTTTTAAACCTACCCCCTTTGATTTTTTGATGAAAAGCCCTTATTTTACCGGTTTTAATCAGTTTATGGAAGAGGGTTGTAGCGAGAATAAGGAATAGAAAGTAGTAAGCCATTGAATAATGAGAAAAGGTTATCCCAACCAGGAAAAGTACTAAAAGGAAATATTTTCGTGTTTCATCTAATTTAGAGTCCATGAGTAACAGCAGGGATAGTACGAAAAAGATCTCCCCGATCTCCTGCCTTAGGAGCTGGGGCATTTCTGCGTAGAAGGATATTATGGACACCATGAAGAAGCATGCAAGAAAGGAGTTCGTGGAACACACATATTTCCTGAAGAGCTCGTACAGTGTCAGGGGCACCAGTGCAAAGAGGAAGGGGTAAATGGCCTTGAAAACGTAGGCCAGGCTTATGTTACAGAATTTCTGGTAGATGGTTGGGAGGATGGTTATGCTCATTAAAGCGTTGAGTTCATAGCTCAGGTTGGGTGTCCAGTACAGGTTCTTGAGGGTTATGGTTGAAACGTAGTACTCGTAAAAAGCATCCCTTCCATAGATGAAGTTTGAAATCAGGGATATGTGAAGGAGGAGAGACAGTGAAACAACGAAAATTGCCAGGGGATAAGATTTTTTGGGCATCTTATCAAAGGCTGCAAGTAACGGCACAACTGCGATGAGGGAAAGGGTGAGGAATATCAGGGTGTTGTTCCCGTAAACGTTGATGATGTAGGATCCCAGGATCGTGAGAAATGGGATGGTAACCAGGATGAGGTTGGTTAAAGTGAGGTACTCCGTCAGATCTACAGAATAAACCTTATCAGGGTCCTCCCTAATGTAGGCCAGTGCCGAGAGGATCATCACCATAAGGGTCATGACCATGAGGATGTAGATCACTGAAAGGGGCTGTGAAATTCCAGTTAACTGCAGAAAATAGTTGGTTACCAGACCAACCACCATTAAAATAACTAAACTGCTTCCAACAGAGTAGATCAGCCTTTCAACCCTGTTCAGATTGTCGAATTTCAGGACCTTCAGCAGAAGAATGCCAGGCACAAATGTCAGGTAGATGAAGGGTAAAATCTGGCTTAACAAGGGTACTTTAAAGCCGAATAATGATTGAATTCCGTAAAGGCCCCATATAGAAAGTTGCAGAGATAAAATAACCAGCAGTAACCTTTTGATGTCCCAGGAAATAATTGTTGAACTGTTGACTCTTGAATCGCTAACTGCTCCTGAATGGTTACTCAAGTTCATTGGGGCTCACCAGTATCATGTATTCTTCTTCATACTTCTTAACTATTTCGTCCCACATCTGTATCTTCTGGGTCAGGGGGCCAACCTCAACACCATCTTCATGGATCTCCAGTACCAGGTCTGCAACTTCTTCAGGGTTTGGCGGGTAGTTAACTCCAAAACAGCCTGGCTCATCCAAAAACTCATTTAAAGCTGTTCTTTTTGTTACTATAACTGGGGTTTTACTGGCCAAAGCTTCTGAAACAACAATTCCATAGTTTTCAGATTGGGAGAGCAGTAACAGTACGTCTGAGCTCCTGTAAATTTCCCTCAACCTTTCAGACTGTGAAGACGGAACGAAGCCCTCCCATTGGATGAACTGGCTCACATCCAGGGTTTCGGCAAGTTTTTTAAGCTCAGCTTCGTAGGGTCCTTCACCAACGATGCTCAGGGAGGCTTTAACCTTCCTTCTGTAAACCAGTTCATGGAGGGCTTCAATGATCCACTGGATCCCCTTCAGCTCCAGGAGGTAGCCAACGTAGAGGAGGTTTATTCTTCCATTTTTTTCCTTCACCTTATCTGTGCTTATAAAGTCAACGCCGTGTGGAATAACCTTTACACTCCTTTCATCTACCTTGAAAAGTTTCATCAGATTATCGGACTCAAATTTAGAAGCTGTAACAATAACATCGCTGGTTTCTATTATACTTTTACCAAGGGATCTGTTGTACATTCCCCAGAGATGTTTTCCTGCAAAACTGCTCCTGCTGAACACTCCAAAATGCGGTGAAAAAACTATTGGAACTTCGGGGTTTATTCTCTTAATTAAATAACTTACCTCTGGAGAAAATAGGGTGTGGTATCCATGAACATGGATCACATCTGGATTTAATTCCTTGAAATGTTTCTTGAGGTAAGAGTAGATCTCTGGGCTGAATCCATAGAGATGATCCGCTACCCTGGACTTAACACGTATTATATGAAAGCCTTCATAGGTTTCTTCATGGGAAAGTCCTTTGGGGTTCCCCTGGAGCACAGTTACCTCATGACCCATCTTAGAAAGGTTTTTGGCCATTTCTACTACGGTTTTGTGGACTCCCCCAGGGGAGGTTACCTCTGAGTAATGGATCATCAGGATCTTCATGATCAGCTCCCTATGCCAACCTCTTGGTCTGCATTGTGAATTTGTAGTAAACAATTCCAGTGGCTGTGGAGGTGTAAACTGCAAAGAGGTAGATCATCAAACCAAAAAATAGGGTTAAATTATTCTTAAAAGCAGTTTCAAAGGCTTTTATCAGGTAGGTTCTGCCTGCAGGTGAGAACTGTTTGGTTCCCTCCTTCTGATTATCTGAAAACTGCATCAGGGCTGTGCCGTACCTGAAGTTCTTCTGGATTATGTCCTGGATGCGCCTGGGTTCTCCAACATGTTTTTCCCTGGATTTTATGAGGGCGAAGTTGAAATCACTCCTTGCCAGTTTGTTGTAGAGGGCGTAGTCTTCTCCAATAGTTGATATTCCCTCATCAAATCCTCCAACGGCATCAAAAACATCCCTTCTTAAGAAGCGGGCACCCAGAACATTTTTATCGTACTTGATGGATCCAACGCAGTTGGGGGTTTTCACGTAACTCTCCTTTTCTATCCTTCGAACCTTGGCCCAGAAGCTTATGGATTTATCTGGAAGCCAGAAAACACAAACTCCATCGTATCCTTCAACTTCACATTTTTCCACGCACTCCTCCACCATGTTACCCGGTAAAATAACATCGGAATCTATTCTGTAGATGTACTTGCCCTGGGAATTAATAATTCCCATGTTGGTCTGCTTGGTCATGCTGGGGACGTTTGCATCAACAACCTTTGCCCCTAACTTCTGTGCTATTTCAACTGTTCTGTCGTTGGACCCTCCGTCCACCACTATCACTTCGATGTTCCCGTAGCTTTGATTCAGAACACTGTTCAAACATTTTTTCAGTGTTTTTTCAGAGTTCAAAACCGGTACAACCACGGAAACCAGGGGTTCTGAATTCATTTTAAACCCCTTTGATCAGATTTTCGTAGTCATCAGCAACCCCTTCCCAGGAGTAATCCTTTGAAACCCTTTCATATGCCTTTTCCGCTAGATCTAGGAAGGTTTCACGTTCTGAGTCAATGATCTCCATTTTATGGCTCAGATCGTCTGCATCGTTGAAGTAGAGTGCGTAGTCCCTGCAGACCTCCCTGTTGAACTCGTTGTTGTGGGCGAGGATCACTGTTTCCATCTTCATTATCTCCACCAGTGAGGGGTTGGTTCCACCCACACTGTGCCCGTGGAGGTAGGCGAAGCAGTTCTGCCTGATCATGTTCAGGATTTCCTTGTTGTAGATTCCACCTGTGAATATTATTTTTTTATCGGGTCCCTCATCTACAATTGCCTTGACATGTTTCTCGTATGCAGGGGATCCGAAGTTTCCAACAACAACCAGGGGCATCTCAACGCTGCTTTGAAGGTAGCCTTTGATTATGGTGTGGATGTTGTTTTCAGGTTCAAGCCTGGCAACCATAAGCCAGTAGTGTGGGTTAAGGGTTATTTTTCCCCTCAAGTCGTCGGTGAGTTTGTTATCCTCCCATGGGATTGGTGGAACGTCAAGAGCTCCGTAGGCTATGAATTCAGATTCAATGCCGTACTTGGAGTCCATGTACTTTTTGATCTCCATTGAATCCACTATCATTTCATCGGCCCAGAAAACAGCCAGTTTCTCAGATACCTTTAAAAGCCACCTTATGAATGGATTGAATTTTGGCCGTTTCCATTCCATGCCGTCGGGGTTGACCCAGAGCTGTTTTCCGAAGAGTTTTGGTATAAAAAAGAACATTGCAGCGCTGTAACCTAACATGTAAACTATGTCTGCACGTCTTGCTGCTTTGAAGAGTGAGTAAGCATCGTATAAAAATTCATAAACTATTCGTAGGAGGAAGAAATTTGGAGGTTTCATTGGGAAGTAAAAAAGTTCAACACCATTGAAGGATGGTGGAGTATGGTTGTCTTCTGGTCTTTCACAGCTCACACAGATCTCATAGCCCTTTGAGGCAAGCCTTGTGCTTAAAATTTCCGCGAATTTTTCAAATCCCCCGTAACTATTTGGGATTCCCCTCGTACCAATTATGGCTATTTTCCTGTCCAACATATCACCATCCCCTGCTTTAATTGAAAGACTCACATAGTATCATTACTTTATATAAAAGTGATACTCACCCTGAAGATCTGTTCTAATAATCACGGACCATATAAAGTAATGCATGAATATGGTGACTCTAGTCACATCCTACTAATATATTAGGAGATCATCCCATATAAAATATTATCATTAAAAGGATTGATACTCAAAATGGGATCAAATTTTACTCATTGGGTAGTGGTAGTTACAAAAAAGGAGGCAGTTCAATGGCCATGAGGCAGTACTCAGATCTATTGTTAATGGGATTTTTAACTATTCTAACGGTTGTGTTCATTAAAACACCGGGTTTAAACCTTCTGGACTTTCTTCTCATGGCTTTCATACCGGGCTACTGCCTCATGGCCGCGGTCTTCCCAGGGAAAAATGATGTTAAAGGTGTTGAACGTGGAGCACTGAGTTTGGGTTTGAGCCTGGCCCTCACAGCCCTCATTGGTTTTGTGATGAAATACACACCGTGGGGTTTCAGCCTGACCTCCACTCTCCTGGCAGTTTCAGCCTTCACAGTGGTCATGGTCGCCTTGGCATTCGTAAGAAGGTGGAGGGCTGGTGAAGAAGAGGGATTCTCCCTGAACTTATCCCTGAACATTGTTAGAAACCATTTCAGGGGCAGATCCCTCGAGTACAGGGTGCTTTCGGTCATAATCATCATCACCATGGTCCTGGCAGTTTCAGCAACTCTTTACATCATGGTGAACCCCCACCAGGGTGATAAGTTCACTGAGTTCTACATACTCGGGGAAAATGGTACTGCAGCAGACTACCCAACCAACCTGACCCTTGGGGAAACTGGCAACCTCACAATTGGAATCGTGAACCATGAGTACCAAAGAGTGGACTACCTCCTGGTTGTGAAGTCAAACAACAGAACCCTGAGTTCTGAGAACCTGACCCTGGAGAACGGGGCTAAACTTGAGATACCCTACAACTTCACAGCAAGTTCTGCAGATAAAAAAGAGATGAAATTCCTTCTCTACAGGCTGCCTGATGAGGAGAAGGTTTACAGGTCCCTGAACCTCACTGTGTACTTTGAATGAGGGCAGCTTCCTCAGGGTTCGGGTTACATACCATTATATAATGGCAACAATAGAAGATATAGTATGATAAATCCGGTGACTGCGGTCCCAGCAGGGATCAGCACGGCCCAGGTCATGAACTACACCACGGTGAGCATGGGGCTTTTGGTAGTACTGCTCATGGTCGTGGTGGTGTGCTCAAAGATTGAAAACCAGCATGTTAAGCACCTGGTTAAGGGATCCTACATTGCCATCCTTCCACTCTTTCTCATGTTCGTGGTTCTGGTGGCTTACAGGGCGATAATCGCACCTATTTAGGTGTATTCTGGTTCAACCCCTGAAAAAATAACTTTTTTTTTAATTAATGTAATTAGTTTTAAGGATATTAATTAGTTTTAAGGATGTAATCAGCTTTTTAATTAATATAATTAGTTTTTTTAGGATTTAATTAGTTTTAAGATTATAATTAGCTTTTTAATTATTATAATTAGTTTTTTTTAGGATTTAATTAGTTTTAAGATTAT
>JABNAD010000865.1_pt1 | contig 13974 bp, 12 predicted proteins | sample 7240381 | NCBI WGS metagenome assembly JABNAD01 (sample SAMN11332834, study PRJNA596920) | anaerobic digester metagenome | biome: digested sludge; isolation source: digested sewage sludge-derived enrichment culture grown on H2/CO2 | place: Germany: Goettingen
CCCATAAACTCCGTAGAAAATTCTTTGTCTTTCAGCTTTTTGGAAAATTCCTCAAAACTTTTGACTTCAATAAACTCTGGAAATGAAGCAAGTTCGACTTGTTTATATCCCATTTTGCTTGTAGGATTCCCTTTTAAATCCATGCTGAGTGAAATGATATCTCCTTCCCAGGTTTTGTCCTTAAACATCTTTTTGAGCGATATTGTAGCATTCATCGCAAGCATTATAGGCATCATTTTAAACACTAGATTATCAAAAACTTCAAAGGCAACATCAATCTGCTTAGCAAAATCATCGCTACTATTACGCAATTTATCCAACTTCTTAATGCTGTAATCGGTAGCTTTGTAATATTCTTGTATCGTTTTTTCAAAATTGATGGCTGCCGAAATTATAGAGGGGCTCATTTTCACACCTAACTTTAAACCTTTTCCCAAAGTACCTTTTAGTTTTTCAGGTTTGTACTTTGGAATATAGTCCTCAAATGAAAAACAGGAAAATATTTTTGCAGAAGTTGGATCAACGGATGAAATTATTTTCTTAACTCTTGATTCGCCAAAAGTCTTACCTAAATTCCCAAGAAGTATATATATTCTTCCATGACAACTGTAAACAGCTCCATCCTTACCCACAGGAAACATACCCTGCTTTGCTTTATTTACAAGTTCACAGAAAATATCACCACCTAGCTCACCCATAGACCATTGGAAACCTTGCGTCATTTTTATAATATCAAGATAAAGCTCTTTGCGCTCATTTGGTTTACTCAAAAGTTCGTCATAAAGGGGAAAGCAGGTTGTAATTGGGCGAGATTGCAAAAGATAAAGCTTGCCATTTTCATATGCCCATTCTATATCAATAGGGCATCCGTAATAGCATTCACATTTTTTAATAATCTCTGCAAGTTCAAAAATCTGTTCATCCGTTAGTGCCTGTTCCTTTGCAGCCTTACAAATTGATTCCTTTATTCCGCCATCTTTATAAAGATAAATTGCAACTTTTTTCTCATTGATTTTCTTATAAGAGATTCTGTTTTGAGCAGTATTAACAATATAGCTATCAGGAGAAACCTTGCCAGAAACAATATATTCACCCAACCCAAAGGAAGCATTTATCATTACTTCATCATAGCTGTTATTTTGTGGATTTACTGAAAAACCAATACCGCTAATTGACGAACAAAGTTGTTTTTGAATAATTATAGCAATCCTTGTATTTGCAACAGAGATACCATGTTGATCCTTATACTTCATTACACGGAAGTCAAACATAGAAGCAAACGCTTTCGCAACATGTCTTTCAATCGTTGCAGTAGTTACACCCAAAAATGTTTCATACATACCCGCGAAGCTTGTTCCCTGCAAATCCTCCTCCGGAGAAGAAGAGCGAACAGCAAAAAAATCCGCGTTAATATTCTTCATTTCTGCAGAAAGTAACTTTTTTTGATCCTCGTCAAAAGTTAAGTTCTCCGCTAAAACTTTCAAATTATCGCATTTTTCCTTTGTAACTTCTGAAATAAGAGATTTCCATTCCTCGGTCTCTTTCATTTTCTCTGTCCATGGTGTAAAAAAAGATATTGTCAAAGCTAGACCATCTGGGACAGGAAAACCTGCATTTGTAGTTTCTATCAGTGCCTTTGCCTTACCACCGACCTCAGAAAGCAGTGGAATTGTTTTTGAGTTCAAATTATAAACTTTATTCATGAGCACCTCCATTACATATAAAATACAGTTCTGAAAAATTCCAAATATCTATCTATTTCCTCTGTTTCACGCAAAATAATATCCGTTTTGCTAAGCCCAGTTCCGTCCTTGAGTATTTTGGTTATAAGTTTACTTAAAGTATTTATAATTGTACTTTTCATCAGTTCAACATCCACTTCCTTACGAAGCTGTGAAAAATCAAGATTTTCCTCAAATAGACGACTACTTATATCAGGCATTAACTTTTGCGTCAGTTCCTCAGCATAATCCCTCGCATATTTATCACAAAATTCGTAGAGATAAGGGTATTCTGCAAGAGTCTCTATTTTAGAAATCAATGCCTGCCTTACCCGCAATAAAAAGTCAGTATTAGACCAGTCAACAGAATCCACTACATTGCTTATAATTTTTTTCCCCGAAAAATACAAAAGAAATTCAAAAAGCTCCTTTTTGTTTTTGAAATAATGATATAAAAGGCCTCTGGAAATCTGGGCATTTTCCACGATTAGGTTTGTTGAAGCTTTTTCAAAACTATTTTTTGTAAACACCTCAAATCCACAATTTACAATACGAAGTACCCGTTCGTTTTCCAAGTCGATATGGTCAAAACGTTCTGTGTCCATCCTTAATCCCTCCTTATGTGTTTTATTCTAATCTCTTTGAGAAATATATTCAGATAATTTCAAGGTTCCTTCTGCAATGACAAATACAGTTATCTATATTTCTAATAAGTAAAATCATCTCTCCAAGCTTACCGACAACTTCTGTCTATCTCAACAATATCACAACCGACAGAAGTTGTCAATTTTTAAATATCAAACTCTATCTATCCCAGCCCTTTCTCAATTTTATAAAAAAAACAACCTTTACGAATAAAGATTGCTTTAGGGATTTTAGATTTAATTTCGTTGTTAGTTTTGTAATGCTCCTAATAAACACTACATTCCCAAATGTTTGACATAATCTACAGTAGACATCAGTTCCATATTAAGATTGTCTTTAGTTTCTTCATGAATCTCACCTTGCGTTGCCATTTCATAACCGGCTTGTTCCACAACTTGCAAATATTTCCTAACAATTACTTGCACATTTTCAATTCTGCTTTTTAAAAGCTTACCACAATTTCTGTATATTTCCAAAGCAGGCTTGCAAGGAGAAACAGAAAATTGTAATATATCAAAATTTTTATTTCCAGGGAAACCACAATTAGATATAATAACAAATTTTTGTGTTTTAGGCTTTGTTTCTTCTAGGTCAAATCTACCTTTTGTTTCTGTTATAAGTGGTTGTTTCAATGGTATTAATCGATCTACGAAGTTTTTCAGCATTGCTGTCATATTCCAAGTGTAAACAGGAGTTGCAAGCACTACAATATCAGAGTAAGTATACTTTTGCATAAGCTCATTCATATCATCATCTATGATACATGTTCCGGGTGTTTTAAACCAGCAGGCAAAACAACCTTTGCAATGATTTATATTCTTTTCTGTTAAAAAAATGTTTTCCACTTCTGCTCCCGCTTTTTTTGCACCATTTAAAAAAGCTTCAGCAATTACATTTGTACTGCTGTTGATTCCAGCTGGACTTCCATTAAATACTGTTATTTTCATAATTCCTCCTATTGATTAACTGATAAATCATTCTTTTATTTCCAATTCAGGATATAGCTTGTCTGATAAATTATTAAAGAGAGAAACATCAGGACAACCAAGACCTCTTTCCCATTTAGAAATGATTTTATCTTATCTCTTATGTTCATTTTATCTGTAATCTGTTGTCGTGTTATTTATTTTCTATTCTCATTGCTTGATTACATTACCAACTTCTATATTTTGCACTTTCTTGTCCTCCTAAAAGAATTGTATCTCAATAAAATGTGTATTTCAATAAACGCTCCGTAGAATCAAAATAGGTTAACTGCTCAAAAGTCAGCATCAAAAATTTTAGAAAAAATTATTATTCTCTATTTTCAAACAACGTCCTTATTCTAAAAACTTTTTTGATACATTAACTCCGATGCAATGGCAACAAGGCACCTTTGACATTTCAAATTTGGGGAGGAAGTAGTATCTGCTATTGCAAATGACAAAACTTTGCTATCAGGTTGGAAGTAACTTTAGTGCTTACAGTTTATTTCTATACTGAAAAGAGGCAGGGTTTGTAGATCTTTTAAGTTGACTACAAACTCTGCCTCTTATTTATTCACTGATTCTATATTCAATTTTGTTTTCAGAGCTAGTGTAAAACCATCATTTTCTTGCCCTATTCTTTCTTAAAATCCACAAGATATTGTGATTCAATTCTATTTTTCTTTCTCTGAAACACATTTTGTCATTTTTTATCTGCTTAAGGGGTTCAGCCACTTAAGCTATGTTAAAGATCATCCCAGACATCCTATTTTTTGATAAGCTTTGTCTTGATTCTTTTTTCAACTGAAATGTCGAGCTTTCCATTAAAAATTCAGTTGATTCACTTTTTAATGTAAGATATTAAAGTTAACCGATACCACCAAACATAACACCTGTAACGAGTGCGATAAATGCAAGTGGAACAAAAAGAAACTTACCAAGAGACATAAACCAAGAACCAATAGGTTTATTTGCACCTTCGTTAACTGAATCAAGGGCAAATTTGTCGCCTGCAACATAGAAGAACATAATACCTGCCAGCATAGCGCCAAGAGGACATACGTAAATAGAAACTGCATCCATCCAACCCGATACGATACCCTGTATGCACAGTGCAACCCCACATCCTACAATTGCGATTGCTCCAACTGCCTGAATTCTCTTCATCCCAAACCTCTCTTGAAGCGTAGCAACAGGTGCTTCATATAAGTTAATGAGTGAGCTTATACCTGCGAACAGTACACATACGTAGAAAATAATTCCTACTATCGTTCCACCAGGCATACCGTTGAATACATTAATAAGGTAGATGAACATAAGTCCAGGGCCACCTGATGAGAGTTCTGCACCACCTACTGCCATGGCTGGAATAATAACTAAAGCTGCAAGAAGAGCAGCAACAGTATCAAATATAGCTACATTACGGGCTGCAGTTATAACATTTTCAGATTTACTTAGATAAGAACCATAGATAACCGTTCCGTTACCTGCAATAGAAAGCGAGAAGAACGCCTGGCCAAAAGCGAAAATCCAAACCTTTGGATCAGCCAGGCCTGCTGGATTAAGCGTAAAGATATATTTATATCCCTCATGTGATCCATGAAGTGTGAAGATATAGATTCCAAGCCCTAAAAAAAGTATAAACAGTGTAGGCATCATAATTTTGTTTGCTTTTTCTATGCCACCGGCCACACCGAGAGCCATGATGGTAAGGCTGACTACTATTGCAATCATAATCCATAAGTTATTGCCCCAAGAAATTGCGGTACTTCCAAACATACCACCAATCTGATCCATATCCTGCCCCATGGCGGCAAGCTTACCACTAAAAGCAAGAAAAGTATATTTAAATATCCAACCAACTACAACTGTGTAACCGATTGCTAGCGCAAGTGAACCCAGAACTGGAATTACGCCAATTGTTTCTCCTGATTTTTTATTGCCGTTACGAAGCTGAGTGCATTTTCCAAATGCTCCTATTGGGCCTGCGCCCGCTGCACGTCCAAGTGCCATCTCTTCGATAACGCCGGTAGAAGCAATCAAAATCACAAATAAGAAGTACGGAAGCAGGAATGTCATGCCGCCCCATGCTGAAACCATATATGGAAAACGCCATATATTACCCATACCTACTGCTGAACCAATACATGCTAAGATAAATCCCCATTTGCTTTTAAATCCATCTCGTTGTGTTGTTTCACCCATATTTACCTCCCTCAAAAAATAAAATGATGGTATCCAACAAAAAAAATAAATATTCTTTGCGGACACCATCATAGTCATCCGATAATTTTACGCATTATCTATACTATATATGAAAAGTTCTTGATAGACAACTTTTCTTATTTGTTTGGATATGGCTCAAGGAATGCGTGGAAATGACGCATAGGAAGCTTATGTCCTAAAGTGATCCTCATATTAGGAATATTTTCTCTGTCTTCATATAGAGCTTTCACAGCTGCTATAACATAATCCAGATGTTCCTGACTGAACTGGCTGCGGTTGATGGCGAAACGAACTACATTACAAACCTCGGCCTGCTGTTCCGGCGTCTTAAGATCATACTCCATGGAGTAATCACCAAGCTCAGACACTCTAATCCCGTATCTTCTGATCAATTCAAGGGAGAAGCCCTCTCCCGCAAATGATTCATGGCCACGTTTACCATCGAAAAATTCATCCATATTGATATATACACCATGGCCGCCGGCAGGAAGTACAACCCCCTTAACTCCAGCCTTGTAGAAGCCCTGTGCAAGATATTCGCACTGTTCTACCCTCTCCTTAAGGTAATTTACATTGCAGCACTCATAAAGACCAACTGCAAGTGCCATAATATCTCTTCCCGACATACCACCGTAAGAATCATTACCGTAGCAAGAAATCTGCTTCACTTTTAGAAGTACACCTACATCAGTCTTAACTGTTCCATCTTCGTTAAAGTCAGAAAAGTTTTTCCAGAAGAGTCCCTTGTCACGGAAAGCAAGCATACCGCCCATGTTAGCATGCCCATCCTTTTTAAGAGACGCACAGAAACCATCACAGTAAGAAAACATTTCTTTTGCAATAATAGGAATAGACTTATCTGCATAACCTTCTTCATTCATTTTGATAAAATATGCATTCTCTGCCCAACGAGCTGCATCAAGTATGTAAGGAATACCGTACCTATGAGCAATTGCACTCACCGCACGAAGGTTAGCCATAGAGACAGGCTGGCCACATACAGGGTTGTTCGTAATACATGTGAAAACAAGGGGCACTTTCTCAGGGCCTACTGCTGTGATAAGTTGCTCTAACTTATCAATATCCATGTTGCCTTTAAAAGGATTTTTGGGGTATGATCCCCCTTCAGGCACTTCAAAGAGCAACTCTTTGTTATAAAGGTTACGAGGAACCGAACCCATTTGTTTGATGTTACCTTCGGTTGTATCAAAATGTCCGTTTGAAGGAATTGTGAATACCTTTCCTGGATGACGAGTGTTCAAGATTTTCTTAACGATCTCCATTAGAACCGATTCTGCTGCCCGTCCCTGTTGAATAATAAATGTGTTAGGTCTCTCCATCTGAGCCGCACCACCATTAAAAAGACCACCCTCGTATTCACAGAGGTACATTTCATCCATCATCTTATTTATATCTTGACAATCTGTACGAACAAGATCAATAATCTTTTTCTGATCATCTCCACGTTCAAATACATCTCTTAAGGTATCAAGAAGTACATAGTAACCTTTATTACGTCCATAAGCCTCATCACCAAGGAACATTGCTGACCACTGCACATCTGTCATAGCTGTTGTGCCTGAATCAGAAAGCATATCAACTGTGAGCATGCCAGCGGGAAATGCAAATTCGTTATAATGTGTTGCTGCGAGAGCTCTCTCTCTCTGCTCAACCGTTACCTGTGGGATATTCCTTTTAACATATGAGAATGAACTAGGTGTTGCTACGTTTAATGGATATTTTTTCATTTATTTTCCTCCTAATATGGCGCCTTGCGCCTTCATGATAGAGGATACCCCGGTCATCGCTTTAGAGTGACTGGCGGACAGTATCTTTTGCGGTTGGTTATGTTTCTTTTGCACGCTCCTATTTTTCTGCAATAACTTCAATTTCAACCAATGCATCCGTTGGTAATCTTGCTACCTCCACTGTAGATCTTGATGGATAGACTCCCTCTTAAAGAAAGTAGCCTATACTTCAATCATAGCAGCGAAATTGTTCATGTCGCTCAGGAATACTGTAGTCTTAATAACAGCACCATAGAAGATTCTGCTTTTTCAAGAATATACTTAACGTTCTTAAGTGATTGTTTTGTTTCCTTTGCGATTCCTTCTGGGAATATTCAGGTTTTCCAGATTCAGCGGCAACCAGCCTGATAAAAACATCAGATTTCCCAGTAATTATCCCCTGTGAATAAGGGCCAATTGTTGGTGGTTCCTTATCTGCATTTACAATTCCCTACATTTTTTTCCTCCTTCCTATCGAAATAATTTATCTTTGTAGAAATAATTTATCTCTTTAATAAAATATTATCTCTATAATAATAATATATTTTTGCTTTAACATATATTCCAGATTTTCATATTATTATTGTAGAAGTAGAATGGAGTCCTGAGCAAATCGGAGGTACTTTTATGGCAAATTCATTATTAGTTCCATATATTAAACTAACTGAATTTTTAGGAAACACTTTAGGCCCTGATTATGAAGTGGCTTTACATGACTTGAGTAATAAAAACCAATCCATAATAGCAATAGCAAACAGTAACATAAGTGGACGCGATATAGGTGCTCCGCTTACAAATATGGCTTTACAAATGATAAAAGATAAAGTTTACGAGGAAAATAACTTTTGTTCTAACTACAAAGGGGTTGCTGCAAATGGTAAGACTCTTCGTTCTTCAAGTATGTTTATCAAACATAAAGGAAAGTTGATTGGCCTTCTATGTATCAATTTTGATGACAGCAGATATCAGATAATCAGTGAAGAACTTATGCGAATTTGTCATCCGGATACTTTTATTGGAACCAGTTTTCAATACGACGGTCAACATGTATCATCTTCCAGCAACCTCAAAAATATATCATCTGAAAGCTTTCCGAATTCTAAAGATACTGTAATCGCTGAAGCGGTTTCAAATGAACTTGCCGCTCTCAACGTAAGTGCAGCAAGACTTACAACTGATGAACGTATGTCTATCATTTCTTCACTTGAAAAAAAGGGTATTTTTCTTATAAAGGGATCCGTTCAAAATGTTGCTGACAACTTACACTGCTCTTCCGCCAGTGTGTATAGATATCTATCTAAACTAAAAAACATAGTATTTAAATCTAATTTTGCTGACAGTTTAACAGAGGAACTTTCCTGTTCAACAAGTATGGACTAATAGTTTGTCATTTTTGGAAAAAAATTTTTCAGCATTTTAGGTTTTCTGTTTCCACTGATGAAGCTGATATCTGCAGTTGTTGTGCTAACTGCTTTTCAGTTTTTACTCGAAAAAGATGCTATAAATGACTTTTCGTTGGATGCATCAACAATCGTGGAATTTATCTGTGTACTCGGCAAAATTCCTAAGCTGAAGCAAGCTTTTCAAAGTCCTCAGATTTCCATGGAAACCAAAGGCTTCCCTTTTTTCGTTTACAGGATTCTTGATTGTTACTCTCATTTTTATCCCCTGTTCTTGTTTCCACATTAAAAAAGAGTCACCTTTGTGACTCGAATTTATTCGGATTCGTATAAATATGTGCTACTCGTTTTCCCATGAGCACAATTTCTGCACACAGTAAATCGAAACCTATAGCACGCTTCGAAGTAATAAGTGTCTGTTGCATTTACAATCACTCTATCAACTTTCTCACTTTTTTTAATTTCAAATTTTCAAGGTTTCTTAACTTTTTGGAAGCCTTTCTTTTCAGTTCGCTAAAATTCATAAACATAATGGAAAACTGATTTTGCTACAGGGTAACCTCGTTTTAGTTGTCCACGTTAATAATTACTTTTTTACAGTTAGGGCAATAAAATGCATCAACCCCCGATGTGGTGTTGAACTCCGCCAATGCTCATGATTCTCTCCCAAGTACACCACTGCTCGCCCAGTACCATGAGTACCCCAACTACCATTTGGCTGTTTTTGATTAAAAAGATAGTAACCTAAAGGCGCTTTAGTGGATTTATTCCATGCGTCAATATGACGGAAAGCAAAGCTACTATCTCCTTCTGATGCAATTGTTAATTCCTCGGCCTCCTTAAGGGTCATGGGATTCCAAACTAAAATACTTATCACAATACCCATAGATACCGACAAACAACATATTGCCCACGTACTCCAACATACACAATCAACATCCCATTTACTATACAGTCGCACAAGTAGCCCAATCCCTAACACAACACATACCAACGCCACTAACCAAACTTGCCACAAGGAATAGTCGTCCCATGTTTGCCACAAAAAATAAACCATAAACATCACAACGCCTATGGACCAACCAATATCCTGTCGTCTTGACTGTGTTTCAGCATCATCCAATGTCCATCGTAATACATCTATTCCCAAGAAAACGCAAAATGAAATGACAATACTCCTTGTATTATTGAAGAATGCGTTGGCAAAAGGAATTCTTGTTAGTAATACAACGATAATGGTGATGAGAAAAATCAAAATCATAGTTATAAAAAAAGGATGACTTTTTTCATCTCATTGCATTCCTTTCCATATCAAAAATAAATAATCTTCACTTTCTCAATACTTATGTAGTATCTAGTGTCATTTTAATAAAATTAGAAAACCGAATAGACACACGCAGACTTCATTAATCTAATTCATTACCACAATGGGGACAATACTTTGGAATGCCATCTCTGCAATCCATTAAAGACTTATAGCAATAGGGACATCTATAAAAAATTGCTGATTGGATAATACCCGAAATAACACATAAAGTTCCAAGTACAAAATATAACATCTCGTTTTTACTATATCCCACAGCAAATAACAAAATTCCAGCAATAAATAAACCCCACATGAGTTTATGACTGTTGCGATAGTTCATATAACGTGACCTCCTTACAAAAAATCGTATTCGTTATAAACGTAACACGAAATTCAGGTTTCTTTACAAGTTAGTTTTTTTGTGCTTCGTAGTATACTCATAACGTTATTTTATATCTTATTTATTTTTTGATAAATCTATCCACGATACGACAGTTGCAGAAATCAGCCTGCCTGGCATTAATATTATCATAATAAAAATCAGCATTCTATTTATATCATCAGATATTTTAAATGGATTATCAAAGACCCCACCAAACCATCCAATGTTAGAATAATCTGGTTTTGGCGAAATAAAATAACCAATAATACTATATACTGCCATTACAGCTACAAATAATAGCAATTCTTTCAGATGAACGGATATACCAAATATCAAATAATAAAGAACCGCTACAATTGATATTGATAAGATGGTTTTTACAATAAGAATACCTCTCCGTTTTTCTTTTTCTCCTTTGTTTGTATCAATGGTACCAATTTTCCCCGGCCTTATTGATTCACCAATTAATTCTATTAAGCCCATAATATTTAGTCTCCTTATTTTAACATATACTTGCTATTGCGGAAGATACCGGATATCATCAACCTACATAATCAGAAAACATGCTTTCATTAAGAACCTGCCATGTCATCTCTGCCCCTTCTTTAATTTCAGTTGTTGCTCCTACTTTTTTCTCTTTTTCCGAAATCAAAGTCGTTATCTCATCTGGCGTAATAAATGATACCTTTGCCTCATCAAATATTTTTTTATATATGCTGTCTATATAAAGGTTGGCATCCTCGATTGGCTTCAAATTTTTATCGTAAATATAAAATGTATAAAGGCACTCTTTATTGCCAACCTCATCTGAATTAGCAGCTTTTTCATTATTAAAACGTATGGTATCTAACTCGATTCCTCCTGTTATTCCATTTGCCTCCGCCACTTCAGGAAACTGCTCCAGCCCATCTGACCAAGTAAGCTGATTGATATCGAATTCATTTTCAATAGATACAATGAACTGCCAATCACCATCTTTGTCTATCAGACCATAATTACTACTATGATTGGTCGCTCCATTGCTACCACCAGATTGATAATAACCATATTCATTCATTGTGGATTCGCTTCTAGCCCAAGTCTCGTAATAATAACAAAGCGATAGTGTCCCATCTATATATTTTATAATATAAACAAGAGTACTATCATCATCCTTATTGTAAATGTTCAAACCATTTATGCGAAGAGCCAATTCATTTACGCCATCCCTACCACAATCTATATAACAATAATCTACGTATTTTATTTTACTATTTGTAAAGTCTTTAAAATAATATGCTGTAACAATATCAAGTACTTCCGACAGTGTATATTCACTTCCGTTTTTATAAAGAGCTTCCCCCATACCGTCATTTGGCATAAAACGGTCAAAAGATACCTTCGCTTCATTTTTCAAAAACTTCTTGTAGGCTTCCATGGAAAGTTCTTGAGTCATGAGGGGTTGTACTGTTGTCTGTGCAACCGTTGGGGTTGTAGATGGTTCTATAATAGGTGAATTAGATGGATCTTCTGCAATCGCCGAAGTCGCTGACATTGCAGTATTAGAGTCCTTAAAATTATCTACACTTTCGACTTTCATACATCCACTAGAAATTAACATTAAGGCAATAATAAAAGATATTACCAGTTTTTTTTTTATCATTTTTGTTTCTCTCCCCTAACCGTTTTGTGTGGTTTATTGTGCCTAAGTACGTATTTTTGTAAAATAATCTTTCATCCCCTGAACCGCAATCTTTAGTTTCTTCAGATACGCATTATGGTACAACTGCGTACACATCAAACTGATTACACTCCATAAAAAACCCTCGACTCTTGTCTAGAGTACAACAGGTATACCAGATTCAATAACAAACATTGTCATTAATTATAATTTCCAGCTTTGATCTTCTCTTTTTATTCTTTGTATGTACAAAAACCTGCTCAGCTTATGTGTTTATTTGATAACCAGTTTTTCTTCACTTTCATTTAAATCTAAATTAAATTCCAGATGGGTCGCAGCAAAAATATATATACCAACTCCAATCATAACATCCAATGCATACACAAGAAGCTTGTTACTATCAATTATTAATGGAAGCAGCGCAATGGCTCCAGCCGGAGGAAACCAAACTCTACTTTTAGTAAATATAAATATTGCAGTAGAAGTAATCAGTAATCCAGATACAATCAATGGTTGTCCCATTTTTATTGTTACAATGAAGCTTATTAATACACCAGCCCAGGCTGCTAAAGTAATAACTGCAAAAATTTTCAAAGGTATTTTTCTTGCTTTACTATCTTCATAAGTAAGTTCAACAAATGTAACGATTAACGGAGGTGCTATTAAATATATGTTATCAGAGAATGCTCCTATTAAAAGAAGCGCAAGAATCACTATTAATATATACGTGAATCTTTTAAGTTCTAATTTCAAATTCATGCTATATTCATAATATATTTCTTTTTCTCTTACATTGGTAATTCCAAATATAACCTGAACGCAGATCATAACAACAGTCATTACACACACACTTATTGGGTAAATAATACTTGTTGTTTCCATTATTATTGGCAAAATGCAGGCAGAAAGCATAGGAAGAAAATTACACCGTGTTAAAATAAGCATAAATGCTGTGGATACAAAACCGAAAACAACTTTAAAAATGAGCGGCACCGCTAAAACCCTCACAATTAGTACTCCAATAATTGCTGCATTTGTCATCAACAGAATCATTTTAATTCTGCTAACCTTCCATGGTTGCTTATCTAATATTAATCCGCCAATTACCAGTGCTGCCACTTCTGGAAATATTATTTCTTTCTCATTTGTAACCTCCGAGACTCCTATCATAAGCAAGATTATTATTATTGAAACAATATATCTTACTATATTATTCAAACTTTTTCCTTCTATTTTTATCTTAATCAGCCTCCTTCTTCCTCTGCTTCATCTAGCCTATCGAAACACCCCTGAGGTTGTAACATCATTCTTGTTTCTTTGGAACAATATTATAAAAGTGGAACCGATAAGACGAGGCGTTCAATGTACTTTTGTTAACCTTTGCCAAACTGAGGCAAAACGAAGGCTGAAAGAATACGGCGGTTTTCTAATTGCTCATATAAGCTGGATTAAACAATACTCAACCGTCCAAACGGATGATGGCGAAGTCTTAAAATCCAAAACAAGTTAAAGTTCTTAAAAAACGCAATACTCAACTTGAGAGGAACTCCTCATACTAAAAGCGATTGGCATCTTCATGCCATACGCGCGCAACGAATAGATAATGTTCATAGGCTTTGTTTCCAGTATGATATAGATTCTTGGCAAAGTATTAGTTGACAAAAAATCACCCTTTATAAGCATTATAAATCAGAGCCTGCTGACCGTAACAAAGAAAATAAATGTGCAGTAAATAAATTCATCTTTCATTATACCTTTTACTTTATTATACATGCTTCTGCATAATATTTCCATATATATTAAAAAAGGTTAAGCCTAAGTGTCATTTGAGCCGACCCCCAAAAGTTAGACCTAAAAATCTAACGATAGGGAGGTCGGTTTT
>JABNAD010000866.1_pt1 | contig 13953 bp, 10 predicted proteins | sample 7240381 | NCBI WGS metagenome assembly JABNAD01 (sample SAMN11332834, study PRJNA596920) | anaerobic digester metagenome | biome: digested sludge; isolation source: digested sewage sludge-derived enrichment culture grown on H2/CO2 | place: Germany: Goettingen
CATGGAGCACATTACAAAACAGTTCGGCAGCGTCTATGCCAACCGAGACATCAATCTGGAAGTTCGGCGCGGTGAGGTACATACCCTTTTGGGGGAAAACGGCGCGGGAAAAAGCACGCTGATGAACGTGCTGTTCGGCCTTTATCAGCCCACCGCGGGAAAGATTTACTTAAACGGAGCGCCGGTTAAAATCACTTCCCCCGCTGAGGCGGTGAAAAAGGGCATCGGCATGGTCCATCAGCATTTCATGCTAGTGGAGGCTATGACGGTCTTTGAAAATATCATTCTGGGCGACCAGCGCACAAAAGGGATTTTCATCGACAAAGAGGCCCGCCGCAAGGAGATTTTGGAACTGGCGGAGCGCTATGGATTGGAAGTGGAACTGGACAAGCCCGTTACCGATATTGCCGTGGGCGCGCAGCAGCGCGTGGAGATTTTGAAGGCTCTTTACCGCGGCGCGGAGCTCTTGGTACTGGACGAGCCTACTGCGGCTCTCACCGACATCGAGGCGGAGGGCCTGTTTGCCATCATCGAAAAGCTGAAGAGCGAGAACAAGAGCGTCATTTTCATCAGCCACAAAATGCGCGAGGTGCTGAAAGTCTCCGACCGAATCACTGTTTTGCGGGCCGGTCAAACCGTCTGCACCGTCTCATGCAGCGAAACGGACGGGGCGGGGCTTGCCAACCTGATGATGGGCCGGGAACTGACGCCCTCCCACTATGAAAAGGTGGAGCAGCCCGGCGAGCCGGTAATGGCGCTGACGGACGTGAGCTATCAGAAGGCGTTTAAGCACAGCGGCCTCAACGGCGTGACCATGCAGGTCGGCCGGGGAGAGATCGTGGGCATCGCCGGTGTGGATGGCAACGGGCAGAGTCAGCTGGCGCAGATTGTCACCGGTGTTTTAACGCCGGACGAGGGCGAAGTGGACCTGAAAGGCTCCAAAATTGCCCGTTTTACCCCCAACGGCTTTATTTTGGAAAACGTCTCCCACATCCCGGAGGACCGGAACAAAATGGGCCTGATCGGCAACATGTCCGTACAGGATAACATCGTATTGAAAACCACGGAACAGCCCCAGTTTTCCGACGGACACGGCTTCCATCTGAAAAAGAAAGCCATCCACAGCTATGCCCTCGCCATGCAGGAAAAATATGACATTCGCTGCGAATCTGTGGAGCAGGAGGCCCGCAACCTCTCCGGCGGCAACCAGCAAAAGGTGATTTTGGCTCGGGAGCTGGAGGGTGAACCCGACCTGCTGGTGGCGGTACATCCCACCCGCGGTCTGGATATCGGAGCCACCCGGTATGTGCACGACGCGATGATTGACGCCCGGGGCCGGGGCTGCGGCGTGCTGCTGATTTCGGCGGACTTTGATGAGGTGCTGGAAATCTCCGACCGGATTATCGTCATGTTTGAAGGACAGATCATGGGCGTCTACTCCGGGAAAAATCCTCCCATTGAGGAAATCAGTCTGGCTATGGCCGGTAAGTAAGGGGGAGGGACGACATGAAAATCAAGAAAAGTCTGTTGAGTGTTCTAGTGCCGCTGGCCTCTGTGCTGCTGGACTTTGTCATCGGCGCGATTATCATGGCGGCACTGGGCGGAAGTCCCACGCAGGCCGTAGCCTATCTTTTCCGAGGCGCTTTCGGCACGCCCAACAACTTCGCCTCCACGCTGGTGAAAGCAACACCCTTGATCTTCACCGGCCTTTGCGCCTGCTTTGCATACCGCTGCGGCGTGTTCAATCTGGGCGGCGAGGGACAGTTCATCATGGGTTCCATCGCCACCTGCTGGGTGGCTACCACATGGGGCCTTGAGGGACCGGGAGCCACAGTGTTATGCCTGCTGTTCGGCGCGTTGGCCGGCGGAATCTGGGGCGCAATCCCCGGCATTTTGAAAATCACCCGGGGCCTCAACGAAATGATCGTATCCATCATGCTGAACTATGTGGCGACACTTTTCATGGGTCTTCTTTACACCAGCGTCCTGCGGGAGGGCAACGTTCCTCAGACTGCCGCCGTGCCGGACGCAACCCAGCTCCAGCGCATCGTCCCCGATCTGCGGGTCACTTGGGGAATCGTGATTGCGCTGGCGGTAGCGGCGGTGGTGCAGTATTTTCTGTTCAGCACCTCCAAGGGCTTTCAGCTGCGGGCAGTGGGTTTGAATATGACTGCCGCCCGGTTCAACGGCTTCAATGTGAAAAAGTACATCCTGTTCAGCTTTATCGTCTCGGGCGCTATTGCGGGCTTGGGTGGCAGTGTGGAACTGCTGGGCACCCAATACCGCCTTATCAGCGGCTACGCCGTGGGCTACGGTTTTGATGGCGTGGCCATGGCGCTGATCGCCCAACTCAACCCGGTGGCCACGGTGGTGGTGGCCTACTTCTTCGCAGTGCTCCGCACCGGAGCCAACACCATGCAGGCCGGAACCGGCGTACCCACCTCGGTGATCGACATCATTCAGGCGCTGGTCATCGTGCTGGCGGTGGCGGGCTTCGCGCTGGTCAAGCTGCCCCAGATCCGCCAATGGCTGACAAACCGCACCGGAAAGAAAAAGGAGGAGAAGTAAGATGGATATCGGCGAACTGATCCTCTCCACCGTCCGCATGGCCACCCCGATTCTGCTGGTGGCGCTGGCGGAGCTGTATTCCGAGCGGGCGGGCCTTGTCAACATCGGGCTGGACGGCATCATGTCCTTCGGCGCGCTGACCGGTTTCATGGTCTGCTTCCTCACGGGAAGCCCTCTTCTCGGCATTGTGGCCGGAGCCTGCGGCGGCATTCTGGTCAATATGATCTACGCCTACTGCACCATTTCCCTGTGTGCCGAACAGATTGTCTATGGCATGGCCATTAACATTTTTGCCCCCGCCGTGGCATCCTTCATCTACCGGATTTACTTCGGCGTCAGCTCCACGCTGGCACAGGGGACGCTGATGAAGACCGTGGCAATTCCCGTTTTGAAGGACATTCCCTTTTTGGGAAAGCTCCTTTTCGACCAGACACCCATGGTTTATTTTGCCTATCTAATGGTGATCTTCACCGGCATTTTCTTCAACAAAACAAAAAAGGGCCTGAACTACAAGGCCGTCGGCGAGTATCCCAAGGCGGCGGAGACGCTGGGCATCAACGTTGTGCGCCAGAAGTATGTGGCCTGTATCATCTGCGGCGCGCTGGCGGGCATTGGCGGCGCGTACCTTACCACCTGCTATGTCAACACCTATTCCGACGGCGTGGTGGCTGGGCGCGGCTTTATCGCCCTGTCCGCCGTAATCTTCGGGCGGTGGTCTTCCGGCGGCGTACTGCTGGCGTGCCTGCTCTTCGGCTTTTGCGACGCGCTGCAGCTACGGCTGCAAATTCTCAGCACATCCACGCCTTATCAGCTCTTCCAGATGATTCCCTATGTCTGTACGTTGGTGGCACTGGCGATGTTCGGCATCAAAAAGGCCGGGCCTAAGGCCAACGGCAAGCCGTATCTGCGCGAGGAGCGCTGAACCGGTTCATCAGGCGCAAGCCTTTTGATTACATCCCATCGAAATCTGAACTATGGAGGAATATGAAATGAAGAAAGTCTTTGCATTGGTTCTGGCTGCGGCCCTGTCCCTGTCTCTGGCAGCCTGCGGCTCCGGCGGCAGCACGCCTCCCGCCGCGTCCGGTTCCGGAGCGGCAGCTTCCGGCAGCGCGTCCACCGCCACCTACAAAGTGGCCATGGTCTGCGATTCCAGCATCTCCGACGGCGGATGGGGCGCCGCCTGCTACAACGCCATGGTGGATGCAGCGGAAGATCTGGGCTGGGAAACCGCCTACGCCGACAGCGTGGCCCAGTCCGACTACGCAAGCTCCATCACCAGCTACTGCGATCTGGGCTATAACATGATCTTCCTGCCCGGCAACCAGTATTCCGACGCCACCGTGCAGGTCGCCAAGGACTATCCCGACATCTGCTTCGCGGTTCTGAACGGCGCCGAGAGCCTGCCCACCGACAACATCACCTCCATTCTGCCCGACGCCGACGAGATCGGTTACATGGCCGGTGCTCTGGCGGGTCTGATGACCAAGACCAACGTGCTGGGCTTTATCGGCGGCATGGAGATTGACACCACCAAGGCAAAGCTGGCCGGCTATGAGGCCGCCGCCAAGGCCGTCAACCCCGACATCACCGTTCTCTCCGCTTATGCCGGTTCTTTTGACGACACCGCCAAGGGCATGGAGCTGGCCAACGGCATGATCTCCAAGAAGGCGGACGTGTTCTTCGGCGACGCTTCCGCCGTGGACTCCGGCGCGCGTCAGGCCATCGACACCGCCAACGGCAGCGGCGAGATCGCCATTTACGACATCGGTCAGCCCGCCGATCTGGTTCCCCAGAATCAAAACGCCTGCCTGATCGGCTCCGTGGTCACCGACAACGCCGGGATGCTGAAGCTGGCCATGCAGGACGTGGAGGCCGGAACCTTTGGCAACAAGACCATCTATGGCTCCTTCGAAAACAAGTGCCTAAGCGTGGGCACCTTCAACGACGAGCTGGTTTCCGCCGAGATGCAGACCGCCTATATGGGCTTCATTGACCAGATGTCCGCCGGAACCTTTCCCGGCTAAAAGCTAAGAAGCCGAATCCCAAATCAATGTCCAGCGGGTCTTGATTTGGACAAAGCCCCTTAAGAGCGCCAAAAGAGCTGCCAGCCGCATCTCTTTTCCAGACGGCCTCTTAAGGGGCTTTTCTGCGTCTTACCAAAAATACCACAGCAGTCTGTGTTCGCTTTGTTTAGCCGACATGCAATAAAAGTGGGAAAAGCAATTCAAATTTCGTTTCCAGTGTGATACAATCAATCGGCAAACACGACAGGCCTCTCTCCGCGCAGGATTTTCAGCCGGAAACGAGGCATACTACAAAGGAATGATCGAGGTGGATTCATTGAGTGACCTTATGAAAATCGCCGTTGGTGTGGCGATTCCCTTTATTGGAACAACGCTGGGCGCGGCGATGGTCTTTTTTATGAAGGGAGAAATGAGTGCGCGCCTGCAAAAGCTTTTGCTTGGTTTCGCCTCCGGCGTGATGATCGCAGCGTCGGTCTGGTCGCTGCTGATTCCGGCCATCGACATGGCAGAGTCGGCAGGGACGGCGGCATGGCTCCCGGCACTGGTGGGATTTCTGGCAGGCATCGGTTTTTTGCTGCTGCTGGACACCATCATCCCGCATCTGCATCTGAATTCCGACAGTCCGGAGGGCCGTCCAAGCGGGCTGGGCAAATCGCTGATGCTGGTGCTGGCCGTGACACTGCACAACATCCCGGAGGGGATGGCCGTGGGCGTTGTGCTGGCGGGAATGCGCTCCGGCGGCGCGGTCATCACCACGGCGGGCGCGTTCGCGCTGGCCGTGGGAATCGCCATTCAGAATTTTCCGGAGGGCGCCATCATCTCCATGCCGCTGGTTGGCAGCGGCCTTTCCCGTGGAAAAGCGTTTTGTTACGGTTTTCTCTCCGGGGTGGTGGAACCCGTTGGAGCCATCGTCACCATTCTTCTCACCGCGTTGGTAACGCCCATTTTGCCGTATATCCTCGCCTTTGCCGCAGGGGCGATGATCTATGTTGTGGTGGAGGAGCTGATCCCGGAAGCACAGGCGGGGGAGCACTCCAACATTGGCACCATCGGCGTGGCGCTGGGCTTTGCGCTGATGATGGTGCTGGATGTGGCTCTGGGGTGAAACGCATTCGGCCCACAAGTTGCCTTGCTTTGCAAAAGCGCTGGAAGCAAACAGAAAAAGACGCCTATGGGCGTCTTTTTTTGTGAATTCATCAAAGCAGATTGCATGTAAGGGGATATCATTCCCGTTCGCAAATGCTCACCTGCACATAATCCCCGGGCTGTTTGCCGATTTCCGCGCGGATGGCTTTTCGAACGCCAATCATATAGCGCGCACTTCCATCGGCATGTCTGCCCATGCTGACAACGCTTCCGTTATACGCCATCCCGTCAAAGGTGGCGTGGACTTTGACACGGCCCTTTCCGAACTCCGTTTTGATGTCGTAAGGAACTTCAACATATGCGCCGTCAATATCCGGGACTTTTTTTATCTCCGTAAGAAATTTATATATTTTGGGATTCATTTAACCATCCTTAGCATCAATTTTGTTGAAGATAGGATTCTCATCCATTCATAGATTATCAATCGTTTTCTCTACAGAGAACTTGTAAATTAAGACGTTTATGGGATTTAAATCACATATACATAAACTTAGGAGTAATTGGGAGTGAAGTGTATGGTGATTCATGTTCGGCATTCAAAAATAATGGCAACGGGCTTTCTCTTGGTTCTCTTCGCTTTTATTTTGACCGCTTTTTTGAAACAAAATTGCCTTCACGATTCAGCAGGCACAGCCATGGCGGCTTTTGAAGAGCAAGACATCAAAGATCAACTGCTGGTCTATCTATTCTTAGATAATCTGCAAGAGCAGAGTGACCTATTTTACGAGCCATACTATACGCTTAATCCAGAAATTGTTTATTACTTAACCACATTGAAAGAAGTAACAAGCGATGGTCCCTACACTTGTATTAAATTTGTAACACTGCCCTATTTAGGGCCACACGACACCATCGGAGAGGACGAAATCAGTTTTTGTATTAACCATTCAGGGGAAGTAGTCTCTACAGAGTTTCGTCACCTGAAGAGTTATGCTTTACCGGATTATCTTCGCAGCTTAGAAAAGGGTGCGTTGCCGCCAACCTCGCAGTAATCACCAAGCCTCACCAACCCTATATTGTGCGGGCATCTGCTTTGCCGACGCACAGCTAGTCTATTTCATTGTAATTTCAAGCCTTTCTTCATTGAAAAAAGCCGCATCTCAGCCCTCATTCAGAAGGTCAAGATGCGGCTTTTCATTTGGTGCGCCTGAAGGGACTCGAACCCACACGTCTTGCGACACGAGAACCTAAATCTCGCATGTCTACCAATTCCATCACAGGCGCAAATAGGAGCAGCCGGAAAATTCCGGTACTTTTTTATTGTATCAACCATTTACCGAGATGGCAACATCTAAATCCTGCATATTGGCCGCAGACGCAGAGCGCCGTTGCGGTAAATTGCGTGAATCGATAAAATAGCTGCTCTGGGGCTATTTTACCACGAAGCGGCCACTTGAACAATAGGCAGATTTGCCGTATACTTAGACAAAACAGATAAAAATTTCCCCCGCCTGTAATAGACGCAATAGAAAAGAGGAACCGCCATGTCTACGCCCCGTATTGCTGCAATCCACGATCTGTCCGGCTTTGGACGGTGCTCCCTGACCGTTGCCCTGCCGATTTTGTCCGCCATGGGAACACAATGCTGTCCGCTGCCCACCGCCTTTCTTTCCACGCACACCGGCGGATTTGACGGTTTTACCTTTCTTGACATGACCGATGAAATGCCCCGGGTGGCCGCCCACTGGAAGTCCTTGAATTTGCAGTTTAACGCGATTTACAGCGGCTTTTTGGGCAGCGAGCGTCAAATTGATCTGGTGGCGGAATTTTTCCGCGACTTCCGCCGCCCTGAAACCGTGACAGTGGTGGACCCGGTCATGGGCGACCACGGCAAAGTCTATCAGACCTATACCCCCGCCATGTGCGCGGGAATGATTCGCCTTGCCCGTCTGGCGGACGTGATTACCCCGAACCTGACCGAGGCGGCCCTGCTGCTGGATCTGCCTTTGGACACGCTCCCCTCTCCGCAGGAGACGGTAGAGCGGCTGAGTCTGGACGGCAGGCGCTCCGTGGTTCTCACTGGGGTTTCCATGTCGCCGGGAATGACCGGGGCAATGTGTTTCGACGCAAAAACAGGCCGGTCCGAGGCGGTGCAGACTGCGTTTGTCGCTCACGAATTTCACGGGACCGGCGACGTGTTCGCCTCTGTTCTCACCGGTGCGCTGGTGCAGGGCCGGAATCTGAACGACGCGGCAACGCTTGCCGCCAAATTTGTCCGGGCCTGCGCGGAGCGGACCGCGAAAGAGGATTTACCCATCCGGGAGGGCGTCGAGTTTGAGCCATTGCTGGGCCTTTTGACGGGGGAGACGCCATGAGCGGCACGTCTTTGCCGTCCGGGCAGCGGGTAAACACCATGTATTTCCTGCTTCAGATCTGGTTTTGGGGCATGATGGCCGCATTCACCGGCTATCAGACAGCCATCGTGCTAAACCGGGGATTTTCCAGCGGACAGGCAGGCGTTTTTATTTCATTAGGCTGCCTGTCCGGTATTTTTGCTCAGCCGCTGCTGGGTGCTTGGGCAGACCGGCATCCGGCGGTGCCGCTGAAGCGGATTTTTGGCGGGTGTATGTTGGCGGCGCTGCTGATCCACGGCGGATTTTATTTTTCCCGCCCCGGTTTTTTCGGCACCGCGCTGATTTTTCTGGCTCTGGGCGCGCTGGAAACCAACGCCTATCCTCTGATCGACGCCATGGCGATGCAGTTCCTCAACGCCGGAATCGACGTGCGGTACAGCTTGGGCCGGGGACTGGGGGCCTTTGCCTATGCCATTGTGTCCGTTCTGGTGGGCCAGCAGGCGCGCCGCTTCGGGGTGGAGTCCGCTCTGGTGACTCATGGCGCACTGGTCCTCCTGATTTTGACGACTCTGGCCGTTTTCCCCGCATTTGCCCCGTCCGCTGCGCCTGCGGCGCATACGCGGACACCCGCGCACTCTCCTTTTTACATTTTAAAGCACAATCCGGCGTTCACCGTGATGCTGCTGGCGGGCTTCTTTGGATTAATGGCGGTCATGCCTATTGTCAATTTTCTGGTCAGCCTTGTAAATGACCGGGGCGGCGACAGCGGCTCTCTGGGGCTTGCTCTGTTTCTGATGGCTGCGTCAGAACTGCCGGGAGCGATTTTATTCCAGTGGCTTTGGAAGAAGACAAATCTTGAGCGGATCATGGTGATCTCCGCGGTGTTCATGGCGCTCAAGCCCCTGCTGTTTCTGTTCTGCGGGGATCTGCGGCTTTTCCTGATGATGCAGCCGATCCAGATGCTGGGATATGGACTGTTCACCCCGGGGAACGTTTTCTTTGCCAACGAAAATGTCCCGCCCGAGGACCGCATTCAGGGACAGTCCCTCAAAATGGTGGCCACCAACGGCCTCAGCGGCGTGGTGGGCAACCTGATCGCCGGGGGCATCATTGACCGGGGCGGTGTGAACGCCATGCTGGTGTTTTGCTTTTTCAGCGGCGCGATCGGCGTGGCATTGGCATTTTGGGCGGTGCGTCTGCGCAAATTCAGAAAAAGCGCTTGACTTTCCCCCTGCTGGAAGGTGTATACCCAAGTTATTGAGTTCATTCGCCCTTGGGGCGGGAAAGGAATCAAATATGAGAGGAATTTTGAAAAAACGGCTGGCGGCGCTGGGACTGGCGCTGACCATGGCCGTGAGTCTTGCCGTCCCGGCGATGGCGGCGGAGGTAAAACGCGCCCCGGCTTCCGAGGCGCGGCAGAAATCCGCCCAAACAGCGGTGGGCTACGCCATGCAGTACGGCGGGGCCATCGGCGCGTCCTATGCCCTGTGGGAGGACGGCGTTTTCACCATCAGCGGGGAGCAAATCAATACCCCCGCCTCCCTGAAGGATTCCCACATGGCAATGTTGGGGGCCGTGGGCGGCGGACTGTACGGCATCGGCTCCGTCAGCAAAATGTACACCACCGCCGCCGTCATGAAGCTGGTGGAGGCGGGAAAAGTCAAGCTGGACTCCCCGGTCACCGCTTATTTAAAGGACTTCAAAATGGCGGACAGCCGCTATACAAAGATCACCGTGCGGATGCTGCTGAACCACTCCTCCGGTCTGATGGGGACTTCTTCCACCAACGCCTTTCTCTTTAACGACGACGACCAGCAGGCCACCGACGAGCTGCTGGAGCGCCTTTCCACGCAGAAGCTGAAAGCCGCCCCCGGCGCGTTCTCCGCCTACTGCAACGACGGGTTCACGCTGGCGCAGCTGGTGGTGGAAGCCGTCAGCGGAAAGGACTTTATGGACTATGTCCGTTCCGCCCTTCTGACTCCGGTTGGGTTGGCGAATACCTATGCGCCCTCGGACGGCGACGAGGTCCTGAACCGACTGGCTCTGACCTGCACCGCCGATGCACAGCAGCGTCTGCTGCCCAAAGACACCATCGGCATCGTGGGCACGGGCGGGCTGTACGCCACAGCGGAGGATTTAGCGGCCTTTGGCGGAGCCTTTACCGGTACATCCATGCTTTCCGCCAGTTCCACCGCCGCCATGGCCGCCCCCGAGTATGACCGGGGCATCTGGCCCGACGAGCCGCTGGGTATGGTGAGCTACGGCCTTGGCTGGGACGCAGTGGAATTCTGGCCGTTTGAGCAGAACGGCATTCAGTGCCTTGTCAAAGGTGGAGACACCCTGCGTTTTCACGCGGCGCTGCTGGTTTTGCCGGAATATAACATGGCCGCGGCGGTGCTGACCTCCGGCGGCGTGTCCGTCTATAACGAGCTGGCCGCCGCCCAGATGCTGGCGGACGCGCTGGAGGCAAAGGGCGTGAAGCTGGACCGCTCCGAACCCGCCCTTCCCACCGCCTCGCCCGCAACAATGCCCGCGTCTCTTGCGGGCGAGTCCGGGTATTACGGCACCACCACCCAGCAGCTAAAGGCTACTATCTCCGCCGATGGCAAGCTGACTCTCCATCAAATGAGCATGGCGGGCATTCCTGACCAGACATTGACCTATTACAGCGACGGCTCCTTCCGGGATTCCACCGGCGCGGCGGCGGTGAAGCTGGTGAAGGAGTCCAACGGCTCCACCTACTTCTATCAGCAGAGTTATGCGCCCCTGCCTAATCTGGGCGTGCTTTCCACCAGCGACTATCTACTGGTAAAGATGCCGGAAAATAAAGTCTCCGCCGAGACACAGGCGGCATGGGACAAATTGGCCACCGTAAGCGCAGTCCCGCTGGCTGAAAAATACTCCTCTCAGCTGTATCTGGCCCTGTCGGACGCTTCCTCCGCCGCACAAGTGACCTCGGCCCTGACTGCGGGCGTGGAATACGTCCCTGGCTATGTCGGCGGAGAACGCATCGTCAGCCCCACCGAGCTGCTTTACGACCTGCCCATCGGGCGCGACGCGGGAACGCTCACCGTGGACGGAAACCTGCTGTGGATCAACGGCGCACCCTATCAGACCGAGAACAGCTTGAAAAACATCTCCACGAAAAGCGGCGCTTACTCCACCATCCAGTCCACGGGTTATGCCCGCTGGTACAAGGTGGGCGCGGCGGCAGGCAAAACCATGGCGGTTACCTTCCCCGAAGACGCCGGGTTCTACGTCTACAACGGCGACGGCACGCTGGCGGCCTCCTCTCTCCTGTGGGGAGACACCTCCGTCAAACTGCCGGAGGGCGGCATGATCGTCTTTGCGGGGGATTCCGGTGCCCGCTTCCAGATCAACTTTGCCTCCTGACATGTAAACGATTAACGCGGCCCCGAAATAGGGCCGCGTTTTTTTCGCCTTTGCGGGGCGGAAACGTAAATTCTTTTCTTTCTTTCTTGTGCATACAACCAAAAATAGCAGCTCTCCAAAATCAAACATTGTGCTGTGTGCCAAATTATTGTATAATGATTCCATTGAGCGATAGCATTTCCGGTTTCTCGCCCAAGCAACAAATCGAAGGGAGTACAAACATATGACTGCAAAGGACATTCGCAATATCTGCTTACTGGGCCACGGCGGAAACGGCAAGACCTCTTTGGTAGAGTCTATGCTGTATCTGACCGGCGGCACGGATCGACTCGGTAAAGTGACCGATGGAAATACCACCTGCGATTACGACCCAGAGGAAATCAAGCGGAAAATTTCCATCTCTTTGAGCATTGCTCCCATCGAATTCAAGGGCGTGAAGATCAATGTGATCGACACTCCGGGATATTTTGATTTTTCCGGCGAGGTGCTGGAGGCTCTCCGCGTGGCGGACGCCGGCATCATCGTCTGCTCCGCCAAGGGCGGTATTTCCGTGGGCACCGAAAAGGCGTGGAAATATCTGCAGGAGCGGAATATGCCCCGCGCCATCTACATCTCCAAGAGCGATGAAGAGGGCGGGGACTTCAACGGCGCGTGGGAATCCCTGCGTGAAAAATTTGGCCGGGCCGTGTGCCCCACCATGATGCCCATGTGGGACGAAAGCAAGAAAGTCGACGCGCTGATCGACGTGGTCTATAAAAAGGCCTATGAATTGAAGCCCAATGGCCGTCGGGAAGAGGTTCCCATTCCCGCCGACAAGATGGAGGTCGTGGAGAACTTCTATCAGCAGCTGTGCGAATCCGTGGCGGAGACCAGCGAAGAAAAAATGGAAAAATTCTTTAACGGCGAACCGTTTACACAAGAAGAAATTTTGGAAGGTCTGCACGCCGGTGTGCGGGATCTGATTCTCTGCCCCGTGATGTATGGCAGCGCCTTTACCGGCATCGGAACCCAGACCGTGCTGGACACCGCGGTCAAGCTGTTCCCCAACCCTGTGGAAATCCCCAACCGCAAGGGTACCGACGCAGACGGTCAGCCTGTGGAAATCGACTTGACGGAGGACGGCAATCCCTATGCGTTTGTGTTTAAAACCACCTCCGATCAGTATGGCCGGTACTCTTATTTCAAGGTCATCTCCGGAAAGATCACGGCGGACATGACGCTCACCAACGCCCGCACCGGCGAGGCCATGAAGCTGGGCCACCTGTACACCATGCGCGGCAAAAAGGCCGTCGAGGTCAAGGAGGTCTGCTGTGGCGACATCGCGGCAGTGGCCAAGATGGAAAAGCTGAAAACAGGGGACACCCTGTGCTCCGCAAAGAGCGTGGTAAATCTCACCGGCATTCCCTTCCCAACGCCCTGCTATGCTCAGGCCATCGCCCCCAAGACCCGCGGACAGGACGATAAGGTGGCCGGCGGTCTTGCAAAGCTGGCGGAAGAGGACCTCACGTTCTCTCTGGTGAACAATGCCGAGACGCATCAGCTGGTCCTCTCCGGCACCGGCGACATCCATCTGGATGTTTTGAAGGCCAAACTCCTGTCCCGTTTCGGCGTGGAGACTGTGTTCTCCCCCGTTCGGGTGGCCTATCGCGAGAAAATTCGCAAGAAGGTCAAGGTGCAGGGCCGCCACAAGAAGCAATCCGGCGGACACGGCCAGTTTGGTGACGTGTGGATTGAGTTTGAACCGCAGTCCGAAAGCGAGGACATGATTTTTGCGGAGAACGTGTTTGGCGGCTCCGTACCCAAGAACTTTTTCCCTGCCGTTGAAAAGGGCCTGCGGGAAAGCTGCGTCCACGGCCCGCTGGCGGGTTTCCCTGTGGTGTTTTTAAAGGCCACGCTGGTGGACGGCTCCTATCATCCGGTGGACTCCTCGGAAATGGCATTTAAGACCGCCGCGTCTCTGGCGTTCAAGGCCGGTCTGGAACAGGCGAACCCCGTTTTGCTGGAGCCGATTGGCGAACTGCACGTCTATGTACCCGACAACTTTACCGGCGACGTGATGGGTGATTTGAACAAGCGCCGGGGCCGCGTTATGGGAACCAATCCCATAGCGGACGGCGAGACGGAAATCGTGGCTGAGATCCCCATGGGCGAAATGGGCACCTATGCCATTGACCTGCGATCCATGACACAGAGCCGCGCCCGCTTCACCTTTGACTTTGTGCGCTATGAGGACTGCCCTCCTGCGGCGCAGGACAAAGCCATTGCCGAGGCGAAGGCCATGGCCGCTGCGGAATGAGCCACCCAAACATGTGCAGCGTGGGCGCTTTTCGGCCATAAAAAATCGAACGGCGCAAAAAGCAAATTTTATACTGCCCCGGCGCGGTTGAAACCGCGCCGGGGCAGTTTCTTTTAAAAAGCCCAGCCAATATGCAAAATTTTTTCTCCGCGCCGCATTTGCTGTTATTGAAGGGCAGTTTTCCACAATCACTTGCTTTATTACACAGCCCGCTGTATAATATTATACAGCG
>JABNAD010000867.1_pt1 | contig 13951 bp, 11 predicted proteins | sample 7240381 | NCBI WGS metagenome assembly JABNAD01 (sample SAMN11332834, study PRJNA596920) | anaerobic digester metagenome | biome: digested sludge; isolation source: digested sewage sludge-derived enrichment culture grown on H2/CO2 | place: Germany: Goettingen
ATTTGAGAAGGCTTCATCTAATGATGCTGAAGTAGCGATGTCGAAAGAATTGATAATACGATTTACATCATCACGACATCCTAGCAAAGTAACGTATTTGGCAATATTTAATTCGAAAATTTTGTTTGTTAAATATAAATTATTACAATCAACATTAGTACCGACAAGGACAAATCGAGCATTAGGATATTTATCTACCAGCATTTTAGCGGCTTCCAAAAATATATGATGACCTTTTTTTGGATGATAGCGCCCTACAAGACCAATAACAATTTCTCGATCAGAAAAACCCAATTGATCACGCAATACACATCGGCAACTTGCATTAGGCGAAAACAAAAACAAATCGAATCCATTGGGAATAAAAACAGTCTTATTTTTAGCGAACCCAATACCCTGATGCTGCGAAGCACTAACAATACTATTGAAAATAATTTTACTAGGTAAAAACGAAAACATAGAATTTAGTTTGATGACTATGCGAGTTGCGAGTTTTTCAGTATGCAGCGCATGAAGAGACCTTCTGACATTCCATACCGTTAGAGATTTTTCAATATTTAGCAAAGCCACAAATAATGCAAATAAATTTCCGTGATACATCCATCCTTGAATAATATTTGGCGAAACTTGGTCTAATATTTTAATCAAGTATCTAAAATTGTATATGATATTATAAGATTTAATGTCTAGAAAGAAAATATCAACATTTGAATTGCGCATTAAATTTATAATTGGCGATGGTTTGTCTCCAGATAAACACAAAATTGAATGCTTAGCATCACTTGTCGTCGATGAAACAAGTTTATAAAGCATCATTTCAGCACCACCGACAGATAAACCAGAAATAACATGGAGAACTTTAATCATATAAATCTGGACTTAGCTTTGCAACAAATTGTAAAGATAAATAAGCCACATATCATACTAAAATTTCGATTAATTATATGCTTCGGATCACTATACAAAACAAGTTGAACTGGAAGACTAAAAGCAATAGATGCATATATCATCTCCATACATCCCGACGGAAAATTATTTATCAAATAATAATCAATTTTTTTAATTACATATCCTGAAATAAAAGACATAAAAATTACACCAAAAACTCCACACTGAATAACTCCAAAAGAAATGAAGTCAATTGGAACTGTGGTTGTAGACCCTCGAACTCCTTTTTCCACGCCAACAATTCTTTTTGTATTTAATTGCGAAATTGTACTGATTTCAAAAACATTAGACCAAATTCTTTCAGGCAACATAAACAAAGGCATCACAACTAAGTCTGCGAAATAACGATACTCGTCCGACTTAAGAGATTCATTAAATGCAAAAATTGGATATGAAAATTCTTTTACTATAAATGTAGAAAACTCTTTTTCTTGTAAATTTTTTCCCCAAATATTATTAAAAAATGGCATAAAACACACTATTATTATTATTGGCAAAATAAATTTATGTGTAATTCTGAAAGACCTACCATATTTAAATATATAGTAACCAAACAACAAAGATATAAAAAACTTTATTATTCCTAGTCTACCACCCCAACTATATAAAACATAAATCGAAAAAACAAATGACAATATTAAATATAAAAAAACAATTTTATGTTTATGAAATTTCTCACTTTTATTAATAAATATACCAAAAAAAATTAGAGTTGAAAGAAATGCAAATGAACCAAATTGTTTAAGAAAACTTAAACTTCTATCAATTTTGCTTACTTCATCAAACAACCCAGCACGAACTATAAACGTAAAATCTAAATATTTAACAAATCCACCATATGGCAAAACATATATCCAATATGAAAATATTGCCAAAATTAACAAAAAAAGACCTACTCTCATCATACATGGCAATTTTACAATATTCTTGCAATTCTTACTGGCATTTTTACTTCTTTCACCTCTCATCGCAAAGAAACTTCCTAACCAAATGAAAAACAGAGCAATCAACGAGTATGCGGGATATAACCAACCAAACGACTCAATATCTAAAATATCATTAAGTTTTACAAACTCATCATTACCTTGAATTGCGAAATAAATAAATAAAACAACAACACCATTATAAAATGCGATAGAAACCATAAACACATCGATCAAATCAAATTCTTTATACCTATGAATTCTCAACAATGTCAACAATATTGAGACAATAAGGACAAGGGAACAGAGAATAATTAAATAAATATTAATATTATACATTGGCATCATCTGTGAACATTAAATTTAAATATTGGTTTACAATATTTACAATATCAAATTTATACGATTGAAAGTCATTAATATTTTGATTGAAATTATCACTCTCAATAGCTTTTATAATGCTCTCAGCGAGCAAAAATGAGTTTTGCACCGGGACTAATTTGCCATGCCGCCCATCATCAAGAATTTCCCGTGGACCACTTGGGCAGTCGGTGGATATAACAGGGGTCCCCAAAGCCAACGACTGAATCAAAACATTCGGCAATCCCTCAAAAATTGATGAAAGAACGAATAAATCAGCCTGTTTCATATATGGAAAAGGGTTATTCACAAATCCAGGCATTGAAACAATGTCATTCATTTGTTTCTCATCAACCAATCTTTCAAGATTCCTTCTCTCTTCTCCCTCGCCAAGAATCACCAACCGGACCGGGACGTGATCCCTGACAATTGCTACCGCCTCTATTAATGTTCTATAATCTTTTTGCCGATTAAGCCGCCCAGCACTCAAAATTACAGGAAATGCCTTATCAACAAACCAAGGGTGATAAATTTTCTCTAAAGAGAGAACATGCAACCTGTCATCAATTACAGGGTTATATATTACTTTAATTTTATTCTTAGGAATATTTGCGTATTCAATCAAATCTTTTTCGACGCCATGAGATACTGCGACAATAGCATCGGCCAGTGGATAAATACACCTAACTAAAAGTGGGATAATTTTGTCTCTAAAACGCAGTTTTTTACTTAAATTGAGTTGATTCAAACTGAGCGTATTAGCTTGCCTTACCAAAACACGAACATTGGTTTTTGAAATTATTTTAGATATAATAGTTATAATATTTGCGTTATTTAATGTTGACAAAATCACATCTGGCTTTTCTTTTCTGAGATATTTAATCAGCTTGGAGAAAGAGCTTGAAACATGTTTCTTCTTAAGATCAAAAATCCGAACTCTCCCCTGAATATCTTCAATATATGGCCCTTCTGCCTTGGCAAGTATCATGTCAACATCATGACCCATATTAGCAAATTCCAGCGCCAATGTTGCCATGACGCGTTCGGCCCCTCCGCCTCTCATTGATGGTACAAAAAAAGCTATTTTTTTCATAATTTAAGACAATAATATTAATTACAAACTACACGCTGAATTAAAAATATATCAAACAAATAATATCGAATTATTAAAACTTTCTGTAACTATCCACAAATGAATGCCATACACAAAATTCACCTCAATATTCATTCATAAATCATTACTGAATATTTATAATTTTATAAAATTTTTCAGCATTATCTATCAAACTTATGAGTTACTTAAGAATTTTTACAATGCCAAACACAATCAATCCGCAGTTAAATACCATTCCAGCAAGTGAATAAGCTGCAATGGCATGAAAAGAATTCTCATTAAACGCGAATGCTAAGAACGCACCGTTGCGACATATAAAAAGTAATGCTTCATAAATAAAAAGTTCTCTTTGCAGTCCTATTGCTTGAATACTGCAAATAGCAGGCACATTTGACAACATCGACCATGTCCACAAACTAATCCATCGACCAAATTCACCTGCTCCACGCCACGACTCACCAAAAACAAATGAAAAAATTGCTGGCCCGAATAGGATCATCGGCAAAAAACAGACAGCACCGAATCCAAATAGGCCGATTGTTGTCTTAATCATCAACGGAAAAATACTACGCCTTTGATTCAACCTTTCACAAACGCGCTGGTAAAAGACCTGCCTTACTGACTGTCCAATAAGAATAATCGGTGCTTGCAACACGCGGACTGTCAACCAGTAAAGTCCTAAAGTCGTAGGTCCAAAGAATAGGCCTAGTAGAAAATTAGGCATTTGCTGTGATGCAACATTTAGAATTGCCTGAGGCGCTGAATACAGAGGAAAGTGTCGGTAGCGTTTTGATACGAAGAGCATGCGATGCCAAACATTCGCTCTTGGCCGAAGCGTTTCCCAATCTTGTTTCACAACACGCGAAGCAACTCCTATAGCGGCTGCAAACTGACCCATAACAAAACCTAATATCAGCCATCCATGGCCTAGAGACAACAAACCAGCACCAAGATTTATTGTGAGGTTAGTTCCTGTTCGCGTAATTGGATTTTTAGCTAGAATTTTAAACTCTTTCCTACGACATGCCCACTGGCTTATAGTTAAGAATATGCCAGAAAATAACATTGAAGCTGGAATAAGATAAAAGTAGGGGGTAAGTTGCGGGACATTAAAAACAGCGCAAATGTTTTCTCCCCAAATCACAACGATAAATTGTGAAATGATGGCCATCATAACAGAAATCAACAGGCAAAGGTGAACAAGCGCAGCGCCTGCATATTTCTGACGTGCTATCACAATTGGATATTCGTAACGAAAAGTTGAGCAAGAACTCAACAACCCTACGATCGCAACAAAAAGTCCAAGCAGCCCAAATGCTTCTGGCGCAAAAAGGCGTGACAAAATGGGAGAAATTGCGAAATTTAAAACTTGCGCTATCACACCTCCCGAAGCAATAAGCGCAATATTTCTTACAAATGGCTTATTAATTACAACAATAATTTTATCCCGCAACTGACCCATACGTGTATCTTTTTTAGGAAATAACGAATATAAGTTCAAACATAAATAATTCTTTAATTTGCACTATTTTTATGACACAATAAAATCTTTTTACTCTATCATGCACTTCAATTATTTATTGATATCAATGAGCCCAATTTTTTTTTAAAACTTAATGGTCGAAAAACTCCACATCCACTTTGATGATAAAATGTCATTTCCCCGAATATTATCCTACTATTAACATTATAAAAATCTACTCTTACATGCTCGAAGTATTTTGCAAGTTTTTCTGCTAATATTATCATTTTATCTAGATTATCTGGCTTTATTAAATTCACTTTCTTATTCTTTGGATAAGATATTTCTTCATCCATAAGATTCCACTGCAAATCATATAAATTTCTTTTTGTTATTTTTTTATTAACAATGTTGAAATCAACAGCTATAAATTCAACACTCCCATTAAAGCAAAAAAATCTATAGTCTCTCAACTCTTCACCATCTTCCTGAGATAGAAATTTTTCACATACAACCCTTGGCTTCACTCTTTTATAGATATTCTCCTTATTAAACATATGATATCTAAGCCTTAGCCAGCACCATAGTTTATTTTTTTCTTTACTAATATTTATAATGGACTTATTTTTACATATTATATTCATTCCAGAACCATGCGTGCATTTCAAAACAAATGATTCAGGTAGATCTTCGAATCTAATATCTTCAGCTCTGTCATATACTCCATACAATTGATTTAAATATTCCTCTCCAATTACAGACGCAACGAAATTTCTACACTCATACTTGTCCACGCATAGTGAAGCCATGAGACTATTTGTCTTTAACTTCATTCTTTGCAATTTATCATTATAGTATTCAGGATTTGTTAAGTTTAACTCTCGATTTAATCTTTTTCTGAATCGACTTTTTAGACACAATACAGAATTGAAAAACAACAAATTATTTTTAATTTTTGTCAAATAAAGAAAGATTAGTGCTAAATACTGATTTTTTTCATAAAGTTTATCTTGAAATGTAGACATGTGTCACCTCTGTGGCATGATTTTCCAGCAAGGAATCATTGTTGGCTGCGGAGAGTTTAACATTTCCCAAATCCCCGCCCTTGACGATCACCGAGGGGTGCACGCCCGCCCTGATGACAGAACCGTAGAGCGCGGCGACCCTGTCCAAGGTTTCCGGACAGTCGCCCGCCACCACCTTGGTGATGCGGGTCATGGTATGCTCCCTGTCGCCAGGGTTGATGCGCTCGGGCGAGTACCTTCCGCCAGGCCAGCCCGCTCTCCCGCTCCAGGATGGGCACGCACACTTCCTCGGTCACGCCGGGGTACACCGTGGACTCGAAGACCACCACGGCCCCCGGCTTCAGGTTGCACCCCACGATCCTGCTCGCGCTCTCCACCGGCGAAAGGTCGGGCCGCCTGTCCCGGCCGATGGGCGTGGGCACGGCCACGATGACGAAGTCCGCCTCCTTCAGGCGCGAGGCGTCCGTGGTCGGCTCGAAATGCACGGCCGCCGCAAACCCGGCGGCATCCACTTCGCCCATGGTGTCGATATGCTTTTTGTAATTGGCGACCTTCTGCTCGGACAGATCGAAGCCGATGGTCCGGTAGCGTTTTCCGAACTCGACCGCCAAAGGCAACCCGACATACCCCAGCCCGACAACGGCAACGACGGCTTTATCCATGATCTCCCAACTTAATGTGCGTAAACGGCAGGCGTTGACCGGAAAAAAATCAAAGGCGCCAGGCACCGGCCCCTGCCAGCGCCCTGCCCTGAAAAACAATCGTATCTTTCCGGATTCTCTCGCGAAGACGCGCAAAGAATACAAGTCCCGTGCCATGAAGCCTTTTTGCTTCGCACACCGAAAAGCCCCGTCTGGCGGGGCTTTTCTTGTTTAACGCGGTAACGACGACGATAAAGGATTGTCTGATTTAATTGGACTGGGTGGGGAGGGAGGGATGGAGGCGAGGATGGGAAAAGGATTGTTGACGACATTGCCTCCACTCCTGACCCATCTTCATCCCCATCTAATCTCGGCATAAACTAGCGTTGCTATCCAAAACCCATCTCTCGTAAAGGCTGCATGATGAATCACAAACATCTTCAGGCATAGAAGCTCGGTATCGATTTTGTTATTCTTGTCTACGAACTTTCTTCGCATTTTCCGAAACATGAACTGCATGGGTTGATCAACCAAATTCGCCGGGCGGCAGTCAGTATTCCAAGCAACACCGCTGAAGGCTCTGCCAGGAACTCCTCCAAGGAATTCACGCAGTTCATCCACATAGCACTTGGATCCCTCGCCGAAGCCGAAACCCAACTGATCATCGCCAAACGCCTAGGCTACCTTCCGCAGGACACAGGCATCTTCGCCCGCTGTCAGTCGCTACAGGTCACAATCCGAGGACTTCTGGGCCATGTGAAAGCAAAAGCCGGAACGCCATGACCCATCCCCGCCTTTATCCCCGCCTTTATCCCCGCCTCCATCCTCCTCGCTCAGTCCCGCCCTGTGCCGTCCTTCGCGTCCCCGAGCGGCTCCGCAGGTATTTTCGAAATCAGGATCTTGTCGATCCGCTGCCCGTCCATGTCCACGATCTCGAACCTGAAGCCATGGTGATCGACATGGTCGGCTTCGGCGGGCATGCCGTCGAGGTGGTGCTGCATGAAGCCGCTGATGGTGTTGAAGCCCGGCGCGGGCTGGTCGGCGTGCACGTCCAGGCCGAGGCGGTCGAAGACATCGTAATACGGGGCGTGGGCGTCCACGAGGAGGGAGCCGTCCTCGCGCTCCAGAATTTCGGGGTTCTCGAAAGGGTCTTCCCTGATTTCGCCGATCAGGGATTCGAGAATGTCCATCGGCGTGACCAAGCCCTGAATGTCGCCGTACTCGTCGATGACGATGGCGATCCTGTTGCCGGTCTCCTTGAAATTCCGGAGCAGGGACAGGGCCGGGAACGATTCCTGGATGAAGATCGGCTCCTGCAGCACGCTGCGCAGGCCCTGCGCGTCGGGCCTTTTGCCGTAGAGGTCCTTCACGGCGACGAAGCCGACGAGGTTGTCCGGGGAACCGTCGACCACGGGGTACGACGAGTGATTGGCCTCGCGCATGACATCCACGTTCTTCTCCGTCCCGTCGGCCAGGTCGAGATGCACGATGCGCGAGCGGTGGGTCATGACGGCCGACACCCGCAGGTCCGCGAAGCGCATGACGCGGTGGAGCATGTCCTTCTCCTGCGCCTCGATGACGCCGCGCACCCGGGCCTCGTCGATGACGGACCGGACGTCGTCATCCGTGAACACGTTCCCGTCGTCGCGGATCCCGAACAGCCTGCTCAGGGCCCGGACGTTGTGCGAGATGACGGCCACCACGGGCCTGGCCGCAATCTGCACGATCCTGATGGCCGGGGCGATGGCCTTGGCCGAGGCGTTCGGAGAAAAGAGGGCGATCCGCTTGGGCAGGAGCTCCCCGAAGATGAGCGTCAGATAGGTGATGGCCGAAACCGTGACGAAAACGGCCACGCCTTCGGCCATCTCCATGGACAGGCCGGCCGCCTCCGCGATCCGAGCCGCCAGAACCTCCGAGATCGTGGCGCCGCTGAACACGCCCGTCAGGATGCCGATGAGCGTGATGCCCACCTGGACCGCCGACATGAAGCCCTCGGGATGTCCGGCCAGTTCGAGGACCATGCCCGCCCTGGCGCTTCCCCTTCGGGCCTCCCTTTTGAGCTGGTGCCGCCTGGACGTCAGGACGGCGATCTCGGACATGGAGAAGACCCCGTTGATCCCGATCAGCAGGACGATAAAGCATATTTCGAGAACGAGAACAGACATTCGTCAACCTCACTTGTGCCAGGCTTCGGTTGCCCCGCACCCGCACATATGACCTCTCCGGGCATTGGAGGCAAGCGGCATCCCGCCCGGACGACATGCCCGGCCGCGACGCATGGGCTTCACGACCCGGCTCATCCGCAGCGCCACCGCATGCGCCGGCCCGGCCAGCACTCCGTGACGCCGCGGCAATGCACGCTCCACCCGATCAGGCGCCACGGAAAATCATTCCGTGCGCGCGGCTCTCCGCCACAGGACGCGCTGCCTGGGACTCGGACATTCGTTGCATGCAATGCAACTGACATTTCTCAATAAAATTCTTGTGCACTGTTTTCCGCTCGTGTACACATCACAAAATTTATTTTCCGACGAACCATCTTGCAACGTTGAACTGGAACGCATCACGACGCTGATTCACGGAGACAAAAAAAAACGATCACCATAATCGACAGGAAACCATCCACGCGCCCAACGGAAACGGAACCTCTTTCAGCAGCATCGCCCAACGGACAACCGGAAAACGCATGAACATGAAAATCAGAACCAAGCTCGTCCTCATTGTATTCCTTCTGTGGGTTTTCGGATCGGCTCTTCTTGTTGTCCTGTCTTACAACACCGCCAGGGAACAGCAGGTAGAAAGCATACGGACCCGGGTCCGCGACTATGCCGCCCTTGGCGCCATGAGCGTTCCGGCCGAAGACCACGCCCGGCTCCTGGCTCCGGAAGACGAGGAAAGCGAGGCGTACGCCCGGATCGCCGAAACCCTTCGCGGCATCAAGGCCAACAGTTCGGACATCGAGTTCGTCTACACCTTCCGGCGCAGCGACGACGGGTCCATCGTCTTCGTCGTCGATGCCGACGAGGAGGACAAATCCCACCTGGGCGAGGTCTACGACGACGCGACGCCCCTCATGGAGCAGGCGGCCCGGGGCCTTTCCGCTCCTGCGGTGGAGGAGGATTTCTACCAGGACCAGTGGGGGACGTTCCTGAGCGCCTACGCGCCCATCCGGACCCCGGACGGAAGGCTTGACGCCGTCATCGGCGTGGACATCTCCGCCGGGAACGTCCAGGCCATGTCCACGACGCTGCTTTGGCACATGTCCCTGTGTTTCGCCGCCATCACGGCGGCCATGATCCCCGGCATCTTCCTCTTCGCCAGGAGCATGGTCCGGCCCATCACCGGATGCGTGGACTTCACGAAGCACCTCGCCCGGGGGGACTTCTCCCTGGACGTTCCCGACAGGATACTCGCGCGTGCGGACGAAATCGGCGACCTGGGGCGGGCCTACGGCTCCATGATCGCCAACACCAGGGGCCTGCTGCGCAACATGCATGAAGGCGTGCAGACCCTGACCGCCTCCGTGGAGAGCTTCTCCACCTTCGCCGCCCAGACCACATCCGGCATCCACACCCTGTCCGACAACGCCACCGCCGTGACGGCCGCAGCGCGCGAAATGAACGCCGGCACGGTTTCCGTTGCCGCGAGCATGGAGCAGACCTCGACCAACCTCGCGTCCGTGGCCGGCGCCACCGAAGAGATGACCTCCACCATCGCCGAGATCGCGGAAAGCTCCGAACGGGCCCGCGCGACCACGGACAGCGCCTCCGCCCAGGTCGAAAGTTTCGCCAGGGTGCTGCGGGAACTCGGAGTTTCAGCCGACGAGATCGGAAAGGTCACCGCGACCATCGCCGACATATCCAGTCAGACCAACCTGCTGGCCCTGAACGCCACCATCGAGGCGGCCCGGGCCGGCGACGCCGGCAAAGGCTTCGCCGTGGTCGCCAACGAAATCAAGGAACTGGCCCGCCAGGCAGCGCAGGCCACCGACGACATCAGGGCCAGGATAGAATCCATCCAGGGCGCGACGGGAAGCGCCGTGGCCAACATCGAGGACATCGTGCGGGTCATCGGCGACGTGAACGGCTTTGTGGTGTCCATCGCGGCGTCCATCGACGAGCAGTCGGCAGTAACCCGCGAACTGGCCTCGAACATCGCCGAGGCCACCGGCGGCGTCCGGGACGCCAACGGACGGACGGCTAACATGTCGGCCGCCTCGGGCGAAATCGCCGCGGACATCGCCGCGGTGGACGCCGTCGCCGCCGACATCCGCTCCGGTTGCTCACTGGTCCGCGACAACCTCTCGGATCTCTCCAGGCTGGCCGCGCAACTGCGGGAGATGGTCGGGCGCTTCACGATCTAGGCACAGGCGCAAAAAGAGAACGCCGCGGCCGGTCAGGGGTGACCGGCCGCGGCGTTCATGCGTTTCAGAGGCAAAGAGTTCACGCCGAAGGAGGCGCAAGCGGGATCAGACGGCCGTTTCCCGCGGCTTGTCCTGCGGCTGGGGCTTCGGGGAGGGGCCGGTCCCGTTGTGCGGTTCGACCATCTCGAGCCATTCGAGAAACGGCATGAGAAAGCGCATGAACTCCCCTACGGGCACGCCCTTGTCCTGCAGCCAGCGGAAGAAGGCCTCGGGAATGCCGGTCAGCTCGGCGGCCATGCGGATGCCTTCCTCGCGCCAGTCCTCGAGCTTCTGGTCCTGCCCCTGCTCGGCCGCGGCCAGGACGACCACGCCGGAATCATGCCCTGCCAGCGAGCCGGGAGCGATCCGTTCGCTCACGAGAACGCCCCGCGCCGACGCGGGCGCCATGCCGGACACCTGGCGGCCATGTTCGAGCAGGTCGCCCTGTATGGACGTCACGGCCCGGGAATCGTTCCAAGACACGGCCGCGACGCCCAGGGACGCGACAATGACCGCGCCGGCGAGAAGACGGCGCGGCCAGGCCGCACCGCCCTGCCGGCGGGTGAAGTCGTCGTCCTGCGGCGTCTCGCCGCCGCTGCGTGTTCCCCTCATGCTTCCTCCGGGGTTAGACGATGCTCAACTCCGCATGCGGCGCTCCCACTGGAAATCGCGGCTGGTGACCACGTCCTCCATGCGCCGAAGCCTCCTGTCCAGGCTCTCGAACTTGCGCTTGATGCGCTCCAGGGCGCCGGTCCGCGAGGTGGAGTAGGAATCGTAGAATTCCTGCTCGTCGGTGTTGTGGATGGGCACCACGGGCTCCATCTTCATAACCATGGCCGCGATCAGGTACAAGAGCCCGACGGGCCAGATACCCGTGATCAGGAACAGGACGACCACGATGGCGCGCAGAAGCCCCGCCGACAGGTCGAACTGCCTCGCCAATCCCTTGCACACGCCCAGAAACATCCCGTCCCGCGCGCGGTACAGCCTGCGCCGTTCCTCGATGGGCCTGCGCCAGCGTGAGCCGAAGCCCCTCTCGTGGCCCATGCGGCGGCCTCCGTATCCGTATGCCTTCATGACTGCTTCTCCTTGTCCTTCTCCAGCAGGATCGTCTCAAGGGTCTCGATGCGCTCTTCCATGCGCGCCAGGCCCTGATACATCTCCTGGATCATCTGCGCCTCGCCCTCCCCCCCTTCGCGGCCGGTGCGCGTGAACAGCCGGATGATCCCGAAGATCACCGCGCCGACCAGCAGCAGGCCCGCCGCCATGAGGATGAAGAAAAAGCTCAAGAGATGTTCCATGCGCGTACTCCTTGGATGTTCGTCCCTGCGTAGCCGAAGCCGCCGCCCGAGCCAAACACAATTTCACGAACCGTCATTTCTGCCTGGAGGAGCGCATGGCGGCCAGCTGCTCCTCGATCTCGTCCCCGCCTTCGAGCAGGGCGAACTCCTGTTCCAGATCGCGCCCGCGGCGGGGCGCCGCCAGCTCGGCCTCGGCCTCCATGCGTTCGATGCGCTGCTCGAACTGGTCGAAGCGCATGAGCACCTCTGCGGACTGAGCGCGGGTGGCGTTGGCGCGGGCCTTCAGGCGCTGATCGGCGCGGACGACGCGCTTGGCCAGGCTGCGCTGCCGCTCCTTGGCCGACTCGAGCTTGGCCTCCAGGAGCTCGATGTCCTCCCGGGCCTGTTCGATGAGCACGGAGAACCGCTCCACTTCGCGCTCCAGGCCGTCGCAGGCGCGCTCGGCCGAGAGCTTCTCGGCCAGGGCCTCGCGGGCCAGGTCCTCGCGCCCGCGGTCCATGGCCAGGCGGGCCCGCCCGTCCCATAACTCCACGCCGGAACGCGTCTGGTCCTGCTCGCGCACGATGCGCTTCTGATCGGCCATGAGGCCGGCGCAGGAGGCCTTCAGCTCCACGAGGGTCTCCTCCATCTCCTGTATCATCAGCCGGATCATCTTTTCTGGCTCCTCGGCCCTGTCCAGCATGGAATTGATGTTCGCGCCGACGATATCCTTGAACCTGGTGAAAATGCTCATCTCGTCCTCCCATGATGCCTGGTGTTGACTGCGTTTGCATCACCCGAAGCACGCCCCGTGCCATGACCCGCCTCGACGCAACGTGCCGGAAACACAGGGCCTCGGCATCAATCTCACCCGAAATGATGGCGATTTATTGCACTGTTTGGCCAATATGGCTATTGTTTGGTCATGAAAACCACCTCTCCCCACCCTTCCAGGGAAGCCCTCGGCCAATCCGACGCGTTCCTGCAATTCCAGGAACGCCTGTCCAGGGTCGCGCGCGTCGACAGGCCCGTCCTCATCATCGGCGAGCGCGGGACCGGCAAGGAACTCGCCGCCGCGCGGCTGCACTATCTGTCGGCCCGCTGGCAGGGCCCCTTCGTCACGCTCAATTGCGCGGCCCTGGCCGGGTCGCTTCTGGACTCGGAGCTGTTCGGGCACGAGGCCGGCGCCTTCACCGGCGCCGTGGCCAGGCGCAAGGGGCGCTTCGAGAACGCCGACGGCGGCACCCTCTTTCTGGACGAGATCGCCAACCTGTCCATGGAGGCCCAGGAAAAGATCCTCCGCGTGGCGGAATACGGGACCTTCGACCGCGTCGGTGGCGGCGCGGCCGTCGAGGTCAACGTCCGTCTGATCGGCGCGACCAACGCCGACCTGCCGGAGCGGGCCAGGGAGGGGAAATTCAAGGAGGATCTGCTGGACCGCCTGAGCTTCGAGGTGCTGACCGTCCCGTCCCTGCGCGAACGCGAGGGCGACGTGGAACTGCTGGCCGGGCACTTCGCCACGCGCATGGCCGTGAGCCTGGGCATGCCGGAGCGGCCCGACTTTTCGGACGAGGCCATGGCGGCCCTGCTGCGCCATGCCTGGCCGGGGAATGTGCGGGAACTCAGAAACGTGGTGGAGCGGGCCGTCTACCGGGCCGAAGGCAAGGTGGTGACCGATGTGGATCTGGACCCGTTCGGATCGCGGCCCGTGGCGGCGAAGACGCCGGAACCGCAACCGGTCTCCCCGGAGCACGACGCCGGCAGCATGCGGCACCCGGCCGATCTGCGCCTGCCGC
>JABNAD010000667.1_pt1 | contig 13944 bp, 10 predicted proteins | sample 7240381 | NCBI WGS metagenome assembly JABNAD01 (sample SAMN11332834, study PRJNA596920) | anaerobic digester metagenome | biome: digested sludge; isolation source: digested sewage sludge-derived enrichment culture grown on H2/CO2 | place: Germany: Goettingen
ACAAGGAATACGCCAAACAGGCCTTTGATCTGCAGAACCAGCATCGGGTCAAAAACGGCCGCGTGCCGCTGGCCTGGGATGAAAGATATTACGACGCGGCGAAAGTCCGCGCAGTGGAACTTTCCATTCTCTTCAGCCACACCCGGCCGGACGGACGCAACTGTCTGACCATTGGGCCGGATCTGAATCTGACCGGAGAAAATGCGGCTGCCGGTCATCCGACCCCGGAGGCTGTGATTTATGCCTACAGCCAGTCGGAAGGACATAACGCCAACATGCTGCGCACCGTCTTCAGCAAATCAGCCATCGCTCGTGTGCAGGTCAACCAGTTCCCCTACTGGATCACCCTGTTCGGCAACTAAGCTTCATCAACTCACACTCTCGCGCATCCCGGAATCATGGCCTTCCCCCTCGGAGCCCGTGGTTTCGGAATGATGCCGGAGTCCATCAAAAAGAGCGGGAGCGCCCGGTGCATGCCGGGCGCTCCCGCTCTTGTCTGATTCTGAAAAGAGGTGATGGAGCTGCTAAAGATCGATCAGGGTGCCAATGCCCATTTCCCGGGCGTTCTCGTAGATCTTGCGGGCCACGACGATGTCCAGGATGGCATTGCCGGTGGTTTCGAAGAAGGTAATTTCATCCAGGGATTCCCGGCCGGGCTTTCGGCCGCTGACCAGTTCCCCCAGCTCTCCCGTAATTCGGGAAGGGTCGAACTGACCGGATCGGATGAGTTTCTGGAAATCACCGGATTCGGTAATGGCGTCTTTGGTATCCACAAAAATCTTGCCGGCCCGGAGCAGCACTTCCGGCGGAATCTCGCTCATTTCCGGCGTATAGGAGCCCACGCCGTTGATATGGACGCCTTTTTTGAGCAGCGTGCCGTCAAAGACCGGGACTTTGGCCGTTGTGACCGTGGTGATGATGTCAGCTTCCCGGATGTCCTGGGACAGATCCTCCGAGGCCCGGATGGCGACATCATAGCGCCTGGCCATGGCATCGGCAAAGGCTTTGGCCCGTTCCGGACTGACATCATAGACCCGGACATCCCGGATCGGTCGGACATCCAGGACGGCTTCGAGCTGCGTGGCCGCCTGTCCGCCGGTGCCGATCAGAACAAAGTTGCGGGCATCCAGCCGGGCCAGCAGATCCGTGGCGGCACCAGCCACTGCGCCGGTGCGAAGCTGGGTCAGGTAAGTTCCGTCCATCAGAGCGATGACCTGGCCGGTGGCATCATCCTGCAGCACCATGGTGGAGGGAACGCTGGTAATGCCTTTCTCAATATTGCGGGGGTAGACCGATACGATCTTGACGCCCAGCGCGTGGCCTGCCCTGGCGTAGCCCGGCATATACAGGCTCTGGCCCTCGAACTCCTCGATGTTGAGATTGACGCGCAGCGGAATGTCGCTCTCACCCCTGGAGTACATCGCCAGAGCATCCTGATCGGCGCGGATGGCTTCCGCCATGGTGATGACCCGTTTCATTTCTTCCTGGTTCAATAACAGTATTTTCATCGGCGATCCTCCCTTGATTCCAGACGTTGCGGCGATTCATCGGACCTTTGCCCAGCGTATGGTTCTTACTCGTATTGTACCAAAGACTGGAGATGGAGTCATGAAAAGACTCGTGATGGGGTCGTGAAAAGCCTGGAAATGAAGTTAGGAAAAGATCGGGATGTATTCATGATTAAGACTGGAGATGAGGTCGTGAAAAGAAAGACTGGGAATGAAGTTAGGAAAAGCCTGGAATGAAGTTATGATAAGACGCGGATCCGGTGTCTGCTCCTGAGTTGACAAGGACCGGACGGACATCAATAATTGAGACAGTGACAGCAATGAGTTCCGGGCGGATTCCAAGAGCCGCCGGTGAGCAAGCTGATCGGTCTGGCTGGCCAGAACCGGAAGGAGAAGAATCAACATGAAATTTGTCCTGATCCCGGATTCATTCAAAGGAACCATGACATCAATAGAGATCTGTCAAATACTCGAAGATTCAATCCATCGCCGCTTCAGTGAGGCGCAGGTCCGATCCATCCCGGTGGCCGACGGCGGGGAGGGCACCGTGGACGCCTTTCTCTGCGCCCTGGGCGGCGAAACGATTGAGGCGGCGGTGGCCGGTCCCTATGGAGAACCCATGACAACAACCTATGGTCTGCTGGACGGGGGAGAAACGGCGGTGATTGAGATGGCTGCCTGCGCCGGTCTGCCCCTGGCGGAGGGATGCAGGAATCCCGGACTGACCACTACCTATGGCGTGGGAGAACTGCTGCTGGATGCCGCCCGTCGCGGCGTGCGGCGAATCATTGTCGGTCTGGGCGGCAGCGCCACCAACGATGGCGGCTGCGGAGCCGCCGCGGCCGCCGGCATCCGCTTTCTGGACAGCAGCGGCGAGGCATTTCGCCCCACCGGCGCCACCCTGAAGGACATCGCCCGGATCGATGATTCAGCCCGGTCTCCCGAACTGACCGGAGTGGAGATCCTTACCATGTGCGATATCGACAATCCGATGCATGGCCCGCAGGGTGCCGCCTATATCTTCGGCCCGCAAAAAGGAGCGGATCCGGCCATGGTCAGAGATCTGGATGAAGGACTGATTCATCTGGCGGAAGTAATCCGGCGGGATCTGGGCAGGGATCTGTCAGAGCTGCCCGGAGCCGGAGCCGCCGGAGCCATGGGCGCCGGCATGGCCGCCTTCTTCGGTTCGCCCTTGCGCCAGGGCATACAGATTGTACTGGATACCGTGGAGTTTGATCGGCTAATTTCAGACTGCGACTACATCCTGACCGGAGAAGGCAGAATCGACAGCCAGAGTCTGCGCGGCAAAGTCGTCATGGGCGTGGCCGGCCGGGCCAAAGCGCAGAACAAACCCGTTCTGGTCATAGCCGGCGGCGCGGACGGAGACCTGGAGCCAGCTTATGCAGGCGGCGTCACCGCCATCTTTACCATTAACCGCCTCCCCGAACCCCTGGAAGTCAGCCGTTATAAAAGCCGGGAAAACCTGGCCGCCACCGCTGACAACATCCTGCGCCTGATCCAGGCTGCCCTGCCAGTCCATTAAGCAGTCCGACGAAGAGCCGGGACGGAAAACCATGACTTAGAACCATGACTTAGACCATGACTTAGACCATGACGCAGCACCATAACAGAGAATCACGACCCGTCCTTCGCAGCTTGGCGGGAAAACGCTGATTCGTCCGGCAGTCGTTTAACCGGGGGAGCCATCAGCCGGAGAATCACTCTGCGTAAGCCCCACTTTTTCACAGGAGGGATCCCATTGTCCAATTACTATGAGGAGCATCTGCATTCGACCAGTCTGTTCCAGGTGTATCAGACCGATTTGCCCAGAATCAGGCAGTATCTCGACGAAGAAATCCGTTTTGTCCAAAAGGAGCTGAAACCGGATTTCAGGATCCTGGAGGTTGGTGTCGGCTATGGCCGGATCCTGCGGGAGCTGGCGCCGTCCGTGGCAACTGCCGTCGGGGTGGATCTCTCGGCCGATTCGATCCGGCTGGCCCAGGCGTACTGCAAGGACCAGCCCAACTGCAGTTTTCAGGTCATGGATGCTTTTCACCTGGATTTTGAGGAACCCTTTGACGCGGTGATCTGCCTGCAGAATGGGTTGTCGGCGATCAAAGGCCAGCCCCTGGCGCTGATCCGGCAGTGCCTGAAGGTTTTAAAGAAAGGCGGTCGGGCCTATTTCAGCACCTACAGCCCAAGGTTCTGGGACCACCGGCTGGCCTGGTTTCAGGAACAGGCGGACAAAGGGTTGCTGGGTGAAATTGACCCGGTGCAGACCGGAGACGGCAGGATCGTCTGTCGGGACGGTTTTGTCGGCATCGCCTATACCGAGAATGGCCTGCGTCAGCTGGGCGAAGCCACCGGCTGTTCTTATCACATGGAGGAAGTCGATGGGTCCAGTTTGTTCCTCCTGGTGGATCAGCTGCCATGAATACCCGAAAGAAAAAGAACGGATTGAATCCGAAGCGGTGTGCCTGGGCATGCCGCTTTTTCCATGATAAAGGTTTTGTAAAATATATTTCGGAATCTGGGGGTCTTGCCATTCTAAATGTGAATAAAAAATGATATATTTACTATATATTCATAATAAGCAAATCCATTGCAGCGCCAGTGCTTTCAGTCTGTGCCGTCCTGTTTTCCGGGGTGTTCGGTGGAATACCGGAGGATGGAGCAGTACGGACTGAGAATATGGCGTCCTGGGTTTGCGCAAGCGGTCTTGTTGGTTCTTGCTGCTGGTTTGATCACCCTTTGCGAGGGAGCGGTCGCTGCTGTCGTCATTGCGAAGAGAAAAAATATGAGTTTGAGGGGATTTATGTTGAAAAGAGTTGTATCGGCTGTTCTGGCACTTGGTCTGGTGCTGTCGGGGACGGGGATCCGGGTCAGTGGAGCGCCCAAAGCGAATTCAGCGAAGAACGTGCCGCAGGTTTCTGGCAAACTGCAGAACCTGCTGGAGAAAGACAAGGAAAAGGCGGCGAAGGTCAGCCGGTCCGAGGCGCAGGATCCGGAGGAAGAAGTCCGGGTCATTATTGAACTGTCGGTTCAGCCCCATCAGCTGGCCAAATGGAAGACGGGGCAGGGGACCCTGGCAAAGATCGACCGGGAACAGTCGGCGTTTTTCAGTGAGGCCCGCCGGGCCGGCATTGCCTTTTCGAAGCTGAAGACCTTCCGCCAGGTGTTCAACGGCACCAGCGGCAAAGTTAAGCGCAAGGACCTGGAAGCCCTGAAACAGCTGCCGGGGGTCAAGTCGGTTTCCATCGCCCGGACTTATGCGCGGCCGCAGCCCTTGATGGCTCAATCCGCTGATCTGGTGGGGGCACCGCAGGCCTGGAATCTCAACTACAAAGGGGAGGGGCTCGTGGTCGGAGTCATTGATTCCGGCTTTGATCCGACGCATCCGGACTTCGTGCTGACGAATCCCGCCAATGCCGAACTGGATGCTTCGGAAGTGGCGGCCCAGGGAATGCCCGGCCAGTATGTCAGCGCCAAGTTCCCTTACGCGTACAACTATTTTGACCGGAGCAACTCCGTTCTGGAAAGCGGGGAGAGCCACGGCCAGCATGTGGCGGGAACCATCGCGGCCAACGGCGAGCTCAAGGGAGTGGCGCCGGAAGCCCAGCTGCTGGCGCTGAAGGTCTTTTCCTCCGATCCCACCGTCGATACCACCTACGAGGACATCTATCTGGAGGCGCTGGAAGACGGCGTTCTGCTCGGAGCGGATGTGCTGAACCTGTCTTTGGGAGCACCGGCCGGTTTTACCAGCTTCGGACCCAGCGCGCTGGAAACCGCGGTGTCCAATGCCAAGGCCAGCGGCGTTCTGGTTGCCATGGCAGCCGGCAACGACAAGAATCTGGCAGAAGGGGCACCGACCAACGCCGCGTCCTGGATGCCGGATCAGGGTCTGATCAGTGATCCGGCCGTGGCCAGGGACAGCATGGTGGTCGCCGCTTCGGACAAGGTGATCCCGCAGTGGGAGAAAATCCTGATCGATGTGACGACCCCGGACGGGTTCCGTTCGGCGGTGGTACTGCCGGCACCGAACAGCCCGGATCCTGTCACGGCGCTGAGTGAGGGAGGCTATCCCGTCGTCTATGCCGGACTGGGCTCACCGGAGGATTTCGCCGGAGTTGATTATGCGGGCAAAATCGTCATGATCTGGCCCGGCTCCTATCCCTTAGCCGAGCAGCTGGAGCGGGCGCAGTCCGGCGGAGCCATTGCGCTGATTGTCGGCGATCACTACAGTGACGGGGAGCTGATGATCATGGCCGGCGGCGAAAACGCCACGATCCCGTTTATGGCAGTGGACTTTGAAACCGCCGGCAAGCTGTCGGATCTGCGCTTCAACGGCGGCACCGTCGCCTTCCGCGGCATCCCCAACTCCGACCCCACGATCAAACTGGCGGACTTCTCCACCTGGGGGGCCACCAATGACCTGAGACTGAAGCCGGAGATCACGGCGCCGGGTCTGAACATCGTTTCGACCCAGAACGGCCAGGCTTACGGCGTGATGTCCGGCACTTCCATGGCCACGCCGCATCTGGCGGGCGGAGCCGTGGTCATCCGGGACTACTTCGAGCACAGCCCGGCATTCCAGGCTCTCTCCCGAGCTGACCAGATGATCGTCTCCAAGCAGCTGCTGATGAACTCAGCCGATGTCCTGTTTGAACAGGGCACGGCCCGCAGTCCGCGAGTGCAGGGAGCCGGTCTGATGAATCTGGGCAAAGCCCTGGAGGCCCGGACCCTGGCTTATCAGCCCATAACCCGGGAAGCCAAGCTGGAACTCAAGGAAGTGACCAGCCCGCTGCTGAACCTGAATCTGACGGTGCAGAACATCGGCGGCGAGGGACTGGACTATACCGCCGAAGTACACCTTCTGACCGATGCCATGGACAACGGTCTCTACACCGAGCGCTCCCGCAAAGTGCCCCACAGCCTCAGCGGCGATGAAGCCTTCCGGGTGGAGGCGGGCTCGTCCCGTGCCGTCAGCCTGACCGTCGACTTCGCTCAGGGCGGTGTCAGCAAGGAGCAGTTTATTGAGGGCTTCGTTGTCCTGACGGATTCAGACGGCCGCACGACCAGCGTACCCTTCATGGGCTTCTACGGCGACTGGAACAAGCCGCTGGTGCTGGATGCCTTCGGCGCCACCCTGGGGCGCGGCCAGGATCCGGTTGGTACCTCCTTCTTTGACACTTCCGGACTGATCTGCTATTCGCCCTACTATGACGAAGCCTACTGGCTGAAAAACAGACGCGTGGAGCTGAACCCGCGCAATGATGTGTCCTACCTCACCGGTCGGTCCAATATCCTGCCCAGCCTGTCCTTCCTGCGCAGCGCCGATGAGGTGACCTTCTCGCTGCTCAATTCGTCCAAAACCCGTCTGGAGACCATCGGCAGCTATCAGGGCGTTCCCAAGATGAGCCGGATCTATGCCGGAGCACCCACCAGCTACCTCATGGAGGAGGGCTTCTGGGAAGATGATCTGCCCACCGGACCGCTTCCCGACGGCAAGTACTTCTATGAGATCAAGACCAAAATCAACTACGATCAGGGCACTGCTCAGGCCCGGCAGATCCCGGTGCTCATCGACCATAAAGCGCCGGTGGTCTCCAATGTCCGGATCGAAGGCAACTATCTCTATTTCGACGCCACGGACGGAGCCTCGGATCTGGGGGTTGGCGTGAATGCGTTTGTGGTTTCCACCAGCAAGACGGATTCCACCTACGACATGATGGTGGAGAAAACGGTGAACAACCGCTACCGCATTGACATCTGGCGGATGCTGGGCAAATCGACCAGTATCTATATCTACGCCTACGACAATCTCTACAATGAGAGCATCACGTCCATTCTTCAGAGCAGCCGCAAACCGGCTCCGCCGGTGGTTCAGCGCATCGCGGGGGATACCAGGTACTCCACCGCGGTGGAAATCAGCAAAAAGACCTTCGTCACGGCTGACACCATCATCCTGGTCAACGGCGTCAGCGGCATTGATGCCCTGCTGGGCGGACCACTGTCCGCCGTCATGGGCGCTCCGATCCTGCTGACCGAACCCGCCGCCCTGCGCAGTGTGACCAAGACTGAAATCACCCGGCTGAAGGCGAAGCACGCCATCATCCTGGGCGGAGAACAGGCGGTTCCGGCCGGCATTGTCACAGCGCTGAAAGGCATGGGCCTGACCGTGGAGCGGATCGGCGGCACCACCCGCTTCAAAACCTCCATCCTGGTCGACCAGAAGATTCGAAGCATCACCGGCCGGACGGACCGGGCCGTGGTAGCCAACGGCTACACCATGTTTGACGCCCTGACCGCCGGTCCTGGGGCCGCCAAGAACGGCTGCGGCATTCTCTTCAATGATGGCAAGTCCATTGATATGATCAAGGATTCCCTGATAGGGGCAAATACCGTCTATCTGACGGGCGGACAGCTGGTGCAGACCGCAGAAGTGGAAGCGGCTCTCCAGGCACCCGGACGAACCGTGGTCCGGCTGGCCGGAGCCAACCGCTACGCTACGGCTGCCGTCATTGCCGATCAATTCTTCAATTCGACCAATACCATCGTCATCGCCAACGGGGAAAAGCCCTACGATGCCCTGACCGGCACCCTGCTGTGCCATGTCAATCATGGGCCGGTCGTTCTGACCCCGGCCGCCTACCTGCATGCCGACACCAAAGCCTACCTCATTGATGAAAACCCGGATCAGGTCTTCATCCTGGGCGGTCTCTCCGCCATCAGCACAGCCACCCAGACATCGATCCAGCAGATCTGCAATTAACGGAGCCTGCTGAAGCCCGAGGATTACGGCCTCAGAGAAACCACTGGTTTCCCTGAGGCCGTTTTCGATGCTCAGGGAGCGCCAGGCACTCCGGAGATCGGAGGAAGCTCTGTCAAGGATCAGAATCCGGAACTTTTCTGGAACCGAGTGTTCTGAAACCGTGATGCCAAAGCCGGGGAAGAGTTGGCTGGTAAAAGGAGATGTGGCGGGTACTGATATCAGTTTCATAATCCTTGAGAAGAGCCCTGATGGTGGGGTTCTTCTTTTTTTCGGGTCTGAGTTTAGAATCATTCCTGTCGGATTGATACTTTTGGATAATTATTTTTATGGATTAAATTTCCCTTGGGAGGGTTGACGTTCGTTTACTTTTAACGTAAAATTTAAGTAAATTAACGTAAAGGTTTACGTTTGAAAGGGGGAAAGACCATGGCAAAGAAGCTTTCCATGACGGAAGTGGCCAAGCTTTCCGGGGTATCCATCGCGACCATTTCCCGTGTCATTAACGGCAGCGGGGGATATTCAGCCAAAACAGAAGAAAAGGTGCGGCGCATCATCCAGGAAACCGGCTTTGTGGCGAACAGCAATGCCAAGAGTCTGCGGACCAACCTGTCTCAGACAGTGGGGGTCATCGTGCCGGATCTCACCAATGACTTCTTCTCCCGGGTGGTACGGGAGCTGGTCAATTCCTTCTTTCAAAAGAACTATTCCGTGTTTGTCTGCGACACCAATGAAGATGAGCAGCGGGAAGATCAGCTGGTTCAGAATTTCATCTCGCGCAAGGTGGACGGCATCATCTACATCTCCGGTCAGTCGGATGTCTCCAAGCTCGAGACCGAGTATGACATTCCGGTTCTGTACATGGACCGTAGCCCGCGCAATGCCTCGAATCTGGTGCACTCAGACAATCATCAGGGCGGCTATATGGCCGGCCAGCACCTGCTGGCCGCGGGCTGCCGGTATCCGATCATGATTCGGGATGCCCGGCGGATCAGCACGGTGGATCAGCGCTACTACGGCTTCATCAAGGCGTTGAGCGACGCCGGACTGGAACCGGCGAAGAAGATTTTTGTGGAGACGGCGGTGAGCTATGAAAGCGCCTATGACGCCATCCCGCAGGTCCTGAAGAAATTTCCGCAGGTGGACGGCATCTTCTGTTCCAATGACGTCATGGCCCTGGGAGCTCTCCACGGACTGCAGGACGCGGGCATTCAGGTGCCGGAACAGATTCAGCTCATCGGCTTTGACGGCAATACGCTGACCAAATACTCCAGGCCGCAAATTACGACCATTGCCCAGGACTATGAACAGATGGGCAAGGCAGCCTGCCGGCAGATGCTGGACCTGATTTCAAATGAACACGACTTTCTTCAGACCGTGGTGATCCCGGTGAAGCTGGTCGAGGGCAGCACGACCCGACGGGTCGCCCCTTGAAGAAACTTCGGCAGAGCGCCGGAGCATCCCACGAACTGAACGTATGGAGGTAATGATGGAAGAACTAGTCCGCATGAATCATGTAACCAAGAAATTTCCCGGAGTCACCGCGCTGAATAACATATCCTTTGACATTCGGCCGGGTGAGGTTCACGTCCTTCTGGGCGAGAACGGCGCCGGCAAATCTACTCTGATGAAGATCCTCAGCGGCGTGTATCAGCCCACCGAGGGCACCATCACCATCAAGGGCAAGGAGTTTGAACGGCTGACGCCGGCCGATTCCTACGAAAACGGCATCAGCGTCATCTACCAGGAGCTCAGCGTCATTAAGGAACTGTCTATCGCCGAGAACCTGTTTGTCGGCCGGCTGCCGGTGAAGCGGCGCTTCGGCATTGACATCGTGGACTACGACACCATGAAGCAGAAAGCCAAAGCGGTCATGGAACAGATCGGCATGAAGCGGGATCCCATGGCGCTGGTGGAATACATCAGCACCTCGGAAAAGCAGCAGGTGGAAATCGCCAAAGCGCTGGTCAGCAACGCCGACATCATCGTCATGGATGAACCCACGACGTCGCTGACCAATGTGGAGACGGAGAACCTGTTCCGGATCATCCGCGACCTGAAGCAGATGGGCAAGGGGATTGTCTTCATCTCCCACAAGCTGAATGAGATCAAGGCCATCGGCGACCGGGTCACGGTGCTCAAGGACGGCACCTACGTCGGCACCCGGGAGGTCAGGGACACCAGCATCGACCAGATGGTTACCATGATGGTGGGGCGGGAGATCTCCGGCACCTACCTCAATGAAGCCATTCAGGACTTTTCCGCCGAACCGGTCATTTTTGAGGCGGATCATCTGACCACAAAAGACGGTTCGGTCCAGGATGTATCCTTTGCGGTCCGCCGCGGCGAGATCGTCGGCTTTGCCGGACTGATCGGCGCCGGCCGCACCGAACTGATGAATGCCCTGTTCGGGGTTTCTCCCTTGAAGGCCGGAACCATCAAAGTGGCAGGGAAAGCGGTGGAGAACAAGTCCCCATATCACGCCATCCGGAATGGCTTTGCCATGGTCACGGAGAACCGGCGCGAAACAGGCTTCATGCAAAACTTCGACATCAAGCAGAACATCTCCATCATCTCCTTTCTGAAAAATTCCAGTCTGTTCGGGATGACGGGTCATGTGGACAACAAGTACGAGCGGTCCGAGGCGGAGATTCAGAAGAAAGCGCTTCGCATCAAATGCCGGGACATCGACCAGAACATCGTGGAACTGTCCGGCGGCAATCAGCAGAAGGTCATCCTGGGCAAATGGATGGCCGCCAACTCCCAGGTCGTCATCTTCGATGAGCCCACCAAGGGCATCGATGTGGGAAGCAAGAGCGAGATCTATGAACTGATGCGGATCCTGGCCAATGAAGGCAAGGTCATCCTCGTGGTCTCCTCCGAACTGCCGGAGCTGTTGTCGGTCAGTGACACGATCCACGCGTACCGGGAAGGACATATCGTCGCCACCTTCCGCAATCAGGACGCCACTGAAGAGAAAATCGTACTGGCCACCACCGGCGAGAACCAAAAGTAAAGGAGTAACCTATGGAAACCAATCGCAAAGTATCCTTCAATGAATTGTGGGGCAAGTATGGCACGCTGTCGATCCTGATCATTCTGATCGCACTGCTGGCCATCATCAAGCCCACTGCCATCTTTTCCGCCACCAGCGTGCCGCAGATCCTGACCCAGAGTTCGGTCAACATCCTGCTGGCCCTGGGTGAATTCTTCGCCATCCTCATCGCCGGCATCGATCTGTCCGTCGGATCCGTCGCCGCCCTGGTCGGCATGGTTACCGCCAAACTGATGGTCGGCGGGGTTAATCCGGTGCTGGCCGTGGCCCTGGGCATTTTCCTGGGCGCCTTCCTGGGCTTCCTCAACGGAACGGTCATCAACAAGACCGGTGTCCATCCCTTCATTATCACCCTGGGCTCCCAGGCGATCTTCCGCGGCATCACGCTGATCATCTCCAACGCCCGGTCCGTCTTCGGCTTCCCGGTGTCCTTCACCAAGTTCATATCCAACCGGGTCTTCGGCATTCCCGTACCCGTTCTGATCGCGCTGTCAGTGGCTGCGGTGCTGATCTATTTCACCACCAAGACCAAGGTCGGCCGCAACATCTACGCGCTGGGCGGCAACAAGGAAGCCGCCTGGTACTCCGGCATCAACATCAAGCTGCACACGCTGCTGGTCTTCATCATTTCCGGAACTGCTTCCGCCATCGCCGGAATCGTCCTGCTGGGTCGGGTCGGCGCAGCCGAACCGGCCGCCGGCACCGGGTTTGAAACCTACGCCATCGCGGCTGCCATCATCGGCGGTACCAGCTTCTTCGGCGGCAAGGGCAAGATCTTCGGCGTCGTCATCGGCGGTCTCATCATTGGATTAATCAACTACGGCATGACGGTACTCACCGTTCCCAGCTCCTATCAGCAGATCGTCATGGGCGGCCTGATCATCATCTCCGTTACCATCGACATGCTGCTGGCCCGCAAGAAATAGCCCGCGCCACTACATACTGCCAGCTCGCGGCTGGAAAGGAATCGCTTATGGTTAAATTTTCACCTTCCCTCATGTGCATGGACATTCTCCGGGTCAAGGAAACCCTGGATGTGCTCAATCGTCGGGCCAATCTGCTCCACGTAGATATCATGGACGGCCATTTCGTCAAGAACATCACCCTGTCCCCGGATTTCGTCAAGGGCATCCGCCCGGCCACGGATCTGGAAATCGACTGTCATCTGATGGTCACGGATCCGGCGGATTATGTCGAAGCCCTGGCCAAGGCTGGCGCCACCTACATCTGTCCCCAGGCGGAGACCATCAACTCTCAGGCTTTCCGCATCATCAACCAGATCAAGTCCCTGGGCTGCAAGTTCGGCGTGGTACTCAATCCAGCCACTCCCCTGGACTACATCAAAGAGTACATTCATAAAGTCGATAAAATCACCATCATGTCCGTGGACCCCGGCTTCGCAGGCCAGCCCTTCATCCCCGAAATGCTCCATAAAGTCCGGGAGGCGAAGCGGCTCAAGGATGAGAACGGCTACGGCTACCTGATCGAGATCGACGGCTCCTGCAACGAACGGACCTTCAAGGATATGTACGAAGCCGGTGTCGAAGTCTTCATCGTGGGCAGCTCCGGGCTGTTCAACCTGGATGATGACGTCGACCGGGCCTGGGACAAGATGGCGGCCACTTTCAAAGAAAAGACCGGCGTCGAGATATAAGGGAGAGGTGAAGCACCTTGACAAATATCATCGGCATCGACATCGGCGGCACGAACTTCCGGATCGGCACCATCGACGACCAGGATCAGCTGCATCATTTTGAACAGCGCCCCATCGGGTTCATCTCCAAAGGCCCGGTGGAACAGCTGGTGAAAGTGATCGGCGGCTACATCCGGACCCACGGCCTGGACGGTCAGGTGGAGCACATCACCATCGGACTGCCGTCCATTGTCAGCAAGGATAAATCCTATGTGTACTCTACGCCCAACCTGCCCGTGCTCAACGAGCTGGATCTGGGCAACCTGCTGTCCCAGGAGCTGAAGCTTCCGGTCTACATTGACCGGGATGTCAACTTCCTGCTCTACCACGACATCCACAAGATGGAGCTGGACCCGGACCGGGACCAGACGATTCTCGGCTTCTACTACGGCACCGGACTGGGCAACGCCATCTATATTCAGGGGCGGAGCTACCAGGGCTCCCACGGAGCCGCCGGCGAACTGGGACATATCCCGTTCCCGGGCGTAACGGCTGCCTGCGGCTGCGGCAATTCCGGCTGCGCCGAGCTGCTGTGCTCGGGCAAGCGGCTCACCGAACTGGTGGCCATGATCCCCGGAGCCCGCATTGAAAGCATCTTCTCCCAGCATCAGACGCACCCGCTGCTGCTGGAATACGTTCAGAACCTGGCCATGCCCATTGCGACGGAGGCCAATATCCTGGACCCGGACACCATTGTCCTGGGCGGCGGGGTGCTCTTCATGACCGATTTCCCCAAGGAAACTCTCCTGGAGGAAATCAGAAAGCGGCTGAGAAAGCCATTCCCGTACCGTACGGTGAAATTCGTGTTTGCTGCCCACAATCAGCAAAGCGGCGTGCTGGGCGGTGCCTATCTCATCAAGCAGCGCTCCCGTTAGCTCGGGCCTGACTATCCAGGAACCAGCGGATCCGCGCCACAGGC
>JABNAD010000868.1_pt1 | contig 13926 bp, 9 predicted proteins | sample 7240381 | NCBI WGS metagenome assembly JABNAD01 (sample SAMN11332834, study PRJNA596920) | anaerobic digester metagenome | biome: digested sludge; isolation source: digested sewage sludge-derived enrichment culture grown on H2/CO2 | place: Germany: Goettingen
GCGTTGAGGGCGTATCGTCGGTATCGGGCGATGGTTGGGGACAGGTTACCCTTAATCTGGGTAAGGGGATTGGTGCCGATGCGGCTCGATTCCAAGCCCTCTCGCTTATCCGCGAGGTTTACCCGCGGCTACCTATTGGGGTGTCGTACCCCCGAATATCATCCTACTCAGTAGATGCCGAGCAGAACGTACAGCTGCTGGCCTACAGCGTTTCGGGGGACTACTCATTGCCCGAGCTGCAATCCATTATTAGCAAGCAGTTAACCCCTGTGCTGTCGGCAGTTGATGGGGTTAGCGCGGTGGAGATATCGGGAGCCAATCCGCTTGCTTGGTTTGTAGAGTATAACACTGTTGCGCTTCAGCGTTTAGGGTTAACTGTTGATGATATTGAGCAGGCGCTGGAGCGAGCAAGCTACAATCAGGGTGTAGGTTTTGCAACATCGGAGCAAAGCAGCCTCCCTATTTCGGTTGTGGGGCAGGGTGTCGATACGCAGAGCTGGCTCACGCTGCCCATTGCTAAGGTTGGTGGGCGCATGGTTACGCTGGGCGATGTGGCTACCGTGGCAAAGCGTGAAACCGACCCCGAAGGCTTCTTTAGGGTGAATGGCGAGTCGGCGGTTACGCTGGTTGTTAGCGCAGCATCAAACGCCAACCAAATAAAGGTTGCCGATAGGGTTTATGCCTCACTTCAGCAGGCAAAGCCCACATTGCCTAGTGGCATCAATCTGGTAAAATCGTTCGATAATACCACCTTTCTACGCGAAGCCCTACAAAAGAACGTGCTCCGTACGCTTTTCTCCATCGCCATACTGCTCCTTTTTGTTCTGGTGGCCAACAGGAGCTGGCGTTACCTGCTTATTGTGCTTATCAGCTTGGTTAGCAACCTTGCCATTGCGGTAATATTTTTCCTTTGGCTCGATTTGGAGATTCACCTTTACTCCCTTTCTGGGATAACCCTTTCGCTTGGACTAATAATCGACAATACGCTGGTTATGGTCGATCATCTTAGGCATAGGCGCAACCTATTGGTGTTTACTGCCGTGCTGGCTGCAACCCTAACCACCATAGGGGCACTTACCTCCATCTTTTTCCTTAACGAGGAGCAGCGCATTAACCTAATGGATTTTGCTTGGGTAATAATAGTAAACCTTGGGGTTTCGCTACTAATTGCCTTGTTGCTAATTCCTTCGCTTAGCGCACGCCTAGGTTTGCTAAAATCGATACGTAAAAAATCTTTTAAGCAGCTACGCCGTAAGGCTTGGGTTGCCGCTGTTTCGGGTAAAGTAACCCAGTTTATATATCGATTTAGGCGATGGGTAATTCTTGTGGGTGTGCTTTCCATTGGAACGCCCATCTTTTTGCTGCCCGATACCATTGAGTCCAGTAGCCAATGGGCTAAAATTTACAACACCACTTTGGGTTCCTCATTCTACAAGAATAGCATAAAGCCAGTTGCCGATAGGGTTCTGGGTGGAACGCTTCGCACTTTTTACAATAGCGCTTGGAAAAAGCAGTTCTGGGGAACACCAGAGCGCACAAGGGTTGTAGCGCGAATGAGCCTTCCCGATGGTACCACGCTCAACCAAACAAACGCCCTAATGCGGCTGTTCGAGGCGCAGGCGCTCTCCTTTGATGGCGTGGAGATGATTAAGGCAAACGTATCGAAGCTGGATGCAACCCTCGAAGTTTTTTTTACAACCCGAGGCGAGAGAAGCGGATTGCCTTTCCACGTAAAGTCTAGCCTCGAATCATTAGCCATTACTCAGGCAGGAGCCGATTTCTCCATTTACGGAGTAGGACAGGGCTTCTCCAATCGCACCGATATTGGCTTTGCTAACTCGCGCATACTGCTTACTGGTTACAGCTACAGACAACTGATGGCTTACGCCAAGCAGTTTGCCGATAGCCTGCGCTCCATGCCCCGGGTTGATAAGGTTTGGATAAAGGGAGGAGAGCCGTGGATGTTTACCGATCAGTACCGTAGATACCTTAGCGTGAATCAGGAGCGACTGGCATTGCTAAATGTGGGGCCGTATAGCTTGGCCTCTCAGCTTATGCGCTTTTCGCCGAGGGGCGATATTACCAACTGGGTATCGGTAGATGGTGAGGTTAGCGCGGTTCATCTGCGTCAGCATGGCGATGTACCCGATGCCTTTGTAGTTAAAAATGCCCCACTTGAGGTTGATAAGAGCCAGATTCGCCCTTTAACCATTGGCCACTGGCATAGCGAGATGGTGGGGGAGCGCATTTACAAGTGGGATCAGCAGTACGTAATAACCCTTGCTTACGATTATATTGGCCCTAGCAAACTGGTTGATATGGTTCTTGAAAAACAGATTAAGCAGATTCAGAGTATTCTACCCGTCGGCTTCTCGGCAAAGGATCCCTCCGATAGTTATAGATGGAATAAGGAGGAGAAAACGCAGTATCTACTTATCGGTTTAATGGTGCTAATTATATTTATTGTAACAGCAACGCTGCTGGAGTCGCTGCTACAGCCGTTAGCGGTTATACTGCTTGTGCCCATTTCGTTTGTGGGGGTGTTCATTACCTATTCCATTTTCGATTTGTCGTTCGATCAGGGAACCTATGCCGCCTTCCTGTTACTGGGCGGATTGGTAGTAAACTCGGCAATCTACATAATAAATGAGCAGAACAACCTCGCAAAGCGATACCCAAACGCCACGGCAATTAGCATTTACACCCGTGCGCTAAGCGCTAAGCTGGTGCCTGTGCTGCTCACGGTAATATCCACTGTGTTGGGGCTACTTCCCTTTGTTATGTTTGGCGAGGAGCCATTCTGGTTCTCATTAGCTGCGGGTACCATTGGTGGTTTGCTCTTTAGCATCCCAGCCTTGCTGCTGTTTTTGCCTGCGTTGCCTGGGGGTGTAATGACTAAGAGTAGTATTTTGTTAAATAAAAAAACAGGAGAGTAATTGCTTATGTCGTATGTTGCTTCTCAACGGAATGTACTAGTGAATTGACTTAAAAAAACGTTTGTAAACAATATCTTCCTCTTGTGAAAAAAGAATTACCTTCGCAATACTGATTAAATTCTCTTCGGGAATAAAGCCCCAATGACGAGAATCAGTTGAGATTAGTATATTATCGCCTAATGCGAAGTAGTGATTCTTTTTAAAAGTATATTCTTTTATAACAGTTCCGTCTTTATGAAGAAGACCATTTGCATCTACTCTTATATTTGGTGATTCATCTAGTATACTTTTCTTGTATAGTACTCTGTTTTTATTATCTAGTTTAATGGTTTTGCCTTTAGCTGGAATCCAGAGAGGACCAAAATCTAATCCAGACCATTTTATGCTAGACGTATCATTAGGAAAAATAGCATTGCTTGGGTATGGTAATGTACTTAAGCTAATGAATTTTTTATTTGTGCTTATTTTACTGATAAAAGCACTATTGATTCTCAACTCGTTATTGGAAATGGTTACAGTATCATCAGGGATGCCTATGATTCTTTTAATCAGTGTTATATCTTGTTTGCTTGATCTTTTAAATAACCAAATTTCTCCTCGTTTTGGTGAAGAAATTTGTCCAATGGGAAAAGGTTTTATTGCTAAAATGTAATCATTGCTTAATACCGTTGGCTCCATTGATGCAGAAGGGATTCTATATATACTAATTAAATAATGTTTTGCTATACAGCCAATCCCTATCGATAGCAGAATCCAAAATACATAATTTATGGTAGTTCTCATTTGCTTTATGAATCATTTATTTAGACATAATTTTCATTGTTGTTTTTTTTCCTTTAAGACAGAAATAGTACTGACGTATTCTTGCTGTATTGTCATATTTACGATAGGATCTCCTTGTAAAATTATGTTGAAATTTTTGTCTACAAGAAAAGAGTTATTAATAGTTTGATCCATAGAGAGTTTATTTAGAGAAAGAAAAGATTTTGTACTATCTATTAAAAAGATTTTATCTGGAGAGTTTATTTCAGTGTAAAAAATCTTTACGAAGTATTCTGGGAAATTTGTGTTTATTATGTAGATAATTTTTAGTTCATCGTAATCTATGGTTTGATAGAATTCATCCCAATACTTGGATTTTTTTAAACATACATGGCAATCCCCCCATATTGAAGTGACTATTGCTGGTGCATTAAGGCACAGATAATCATTTGTCTTTGTCAGTTCTGGCTTTTGATAGATGTTGATTATGAGCATGCTATCTGGAAATAATAATTGATGGTTTGTCTCAGGAACATCAACTTTTTGTTTTGTGTTTCTGGGGTAACAACTTGTTAAGCCCCAGAAAACACAAAAAAGAAAAAGCATAATAGAGAACAACCTAACAATAATTTGAAACCTCATTTTAAAAGATTTATTTAAGCATTTCATTTGAAAATGGGTAAATAACAAGTTGTTTCTCCTCGTTTGTTATTAGGTATATGTTTTTACTGTCGATTGCAAAACTTTGAATTTCAAAGGGGAACTCCATTTTTGCTATTGGGTTTAATTCCCAATCGAAAACGTGAATCTCTTTGGGAAGGTTGTAGTTTGCTCCTGCGTTAAAAAAATTACCGCCTAGATAAGAAAAAAACACGTAGCCATCCCATTGTGCTGCATACATATATGTACACCTCTCATTGTAAATATTAAAGCCATCCTCACCAATTATAGGTTTTACCTCAGCGTTAGATTTTGTAGTATGGAGCACCCTAACCGACCCGTTTTTTAAATTGCAAAGTTCTACTTTATCAAAGTAGTTGTATGCACTTATAGCCAACTCTTTGCTCTCGTTTATTACGGAGAATCGGTTGTAAAACATATTGTAGGAAACGAGATTCATCCCATCGTACCACTTATTTGTTCCCTCTCCAAGAGCTTTTTTTATGTTTCCGTCGGGAGAAATAACAGTATAAAGTGATGTGCTATCAGCGTTTGATGAAATAATTAGATTGTCATCAGCTAGTGCGTGAAATGATGAGAATACAGCAAGAAAAGGATCTATTGTTACTGTCTTTCTAGGCATAGGATCGGCCTGCGAAATAGCTTTATCTAAGCTAAAGCTTATGCATTGGTGTTTTGGCCCATCTAAGAACCAGATATTTCCACTTGCTTTGTCATAGGATAAAATGCCTGGGTTAATGTATTCATTAGGGCCATTCCCTTGTTTGGCGAATTGAGCTACTTGCTTGTAATTTTGCTTGTTAATAACTTTTATGTAGCCATTTACGTCTCTCACATCTCCCAGAATCAAAAAAGAATCGGCATTGGCAATATCCCAAACTTCGCAGAGTCCATTAATGGATGGAGCTGTAAATGATACCGAGTCAAAGTTTATGGTTTTATTAAATTCGTTAAAATGTAAGGTTTGCGCTTTATCCTGTTTGCTATTGCATGAGGTAACAGTGGTAATTGCAATAAGGATTAATACAACTGGTATAGATAATTTCATTGTTTATAATGCATTATATTAGAGGAATGAATTATAAAGCCAATGTGAGTATTTTATTCTCACATTGGCTTGTCTTTTATTGAAAACTATTGTTGTGTATCAGGCTCAAGTATATCTCCAGATTTCTTGCCTTTCATCAACCAAATGCCATCGAGCCAGCAAATACCTCGTCCGTTGCAAAAGTCAGCACCAGCATACGCTTCAGAAACCGTTACTTTTGGTTCTTCATTCAAAGGATTTGCTTTATTGTAATCAATAGAAATACTTGCGAGTAATGATACTGCAATAGCAAAAATAAATAGGATTTTCTTTTTCATGATTTGAATGTGTTTTAAGTATTAAACTTCGATTTACTTTGATAGTACATAGTCAAAATTAGGACATAAAATTAGCTGTGCAATAAAAAGTGTTGTGTTATAAAGCATAATGTGTTTATTCTTGTGCTTGCTCAATCTCATTGTTAATTAACGCCAAATAAGCTATCATTGTTAGTTTATGAATTTGTTATGGTAAAATTCCTAATAAATAGACCCATTGCGGTTTTAACCTCTTTCTTTGCGCTGATTCTGTTAGGTGCATTCTCTGCATTTCTGCTACCCATATCGCTATTGCCTCCCATTGATATACCCGAGATAACCATACGGGTATCGTACCCATCTATTCCTGCGCTTGAGGTGGAGCAGAGCATCGTTTCGCCCATGCGGATGCAGCTACAACAGGTATCGGGTTTGAGGGATATGCAGAGCGAAACGCGCGATGGCGAGGCTATTATCAGGCTTACGTTCGATTACGGCTCTTCTATCGATTACCTTTTTGTTGAGGTTAACGAGAAGGTTGATATGGCCATGGGCTACCTGCCGCGCGAGGTGGAGCGACCTAGGGTTATAAAAGCCAGCGCATCAGATTTACCCGTCTTTAATATCAACCTAACTCTTGTTGATACGGCCAGTTCCAGTACCGAGTCCATGCTTGAGCTTAGCAATCTGGCCAAAACGGTTATACGTAAGCGGTTGGAGCAGCTGCCCGAGGTGGCTCTGGTTGATATAACAGGAACACTTAAACCAGAACTGGTTATAACCCCAAATGCTCATCGTACCCTTGCGCTGGGCATTACCCCGCAGCAGGTTGAGCAGGCCATAAGGCAATCGCTCTCGGGATTGGGCTCCGTGCGGGTGCGCGAGGGGCAGCTAATCTTCGATGTGGTTATTGAGCAGGGTGTTAAAAGACCCTCTGATATTGGTGCCATTCCCCTGCGGTTTGGTTCGCGCATTTTTCGCCTCGATGAGCTGGCGCTGGTTCAGCTGCTACCTGCCCGCGCTACAGGCTCGTTCTACTACAATGGGGCGCCAGCAATATGCATGCCCGTGGTTAAGCAGTCGTCGGCTAGGATGAGCAACCTACACCAGTCGGCAATGGCGCTTGTTAAGCAGATGGAGGCCGATTACCCTCAGGTAGCCTTTAGCGTTAGCAACGACCAAACGCTTATTCTCGACCTAAGTATGCAGAACCTAAAATCGTCGCTAGTAATAGGCGTGCTGCTGGCCATTGGCGCCATGTTCTTTTTTCTTGGCGATTTTCGTAGCCCCATTCTTATGGCCGTGGTGATACCCGTTTCGCTGGTTATCTCCATGATGGTTTTTCACCTTGCCAAGCTCTCAGTTAACATTGTGTCGCTATCGGGGCTAATTCTTGGCGTGGGGATGATGATTGATAACTCCATTGTTGTTATCGATAATATTGGGCAGTGGCGCCATCGTGGTATGTCTCTGCACGATGCTGTGACTGGTGGTACCAATGAGGTTATTCGCCCCTTGCTCTCATCCATGCTTACCACTTGTGCCGTTTTTATTCCGTTGGTATTCCTAAGTGGCATATCAGGTGCCATGTTCTACGATCAGGCTATGGCTGTATCCGTTGGACTTTTTATCTCGTTCATGGTATCCATAACCCTTTTGCCAACGGTTTACTATGCCATTAATAGGCGAAAACAGCACAAGGAGCTGAAGCCGCTTTTTCATCTGGAGGATAGGTATGAGTCTGGTTTTCAACGCATATTTCGTGCTAAACGGTTTGTGTATATTCTTATCGCTTTGCTACTAGTCTTTTCGCCTTGGTTCTTCTCTCACATCGAGAAGCGGCAAATGCCTGAACTCTCGCAAGTAGAAACGCTGGTATCCATAACCTGGGAGCAAAACCTAAGCCATGCGGAGAATAGCGCGCGATGCGCTAAGCTTCAGCGCGAGCTAAAGCATCTGTTTGTAGATGCGGCTGCTTATGTTGGGCGGCAGGACTTGCTGCTTGCGCGTGGTTTGGAAATGGGTGAAAATCAGGCGTTGCTATACCTGCGCACCACCTCTGCACCCAAATTAAAGGGGCTAGAGGGGCAGGTGAGGGAGTGGTTTAACGCTTACCCGCAGGCAACCGTCTCTTTTGCTGCTCCCGAAACGGTGTTTGAACGGGTTTTCCCAAAATCGGAAGCACCCTTGGTTGCTAGTATCGCATCTGTTGATGGGAGCTCAATTCCATCGCGAAACGAGATTAATAAGCTAATAGACCTTATTGGGCAATGGTCGCCGCGTGCAGTGGTGCGTACTGTTCCCGAGCAACAGCAGCTCTACCTTAAGCTCAACGCCGAGGCTATGGCGCTTTATGGAGTTACGGCACAGCAGGTGCAAAGCGTGGTTGAGGTGGCGCTACGTAGCCGTTCCGTTGGCCGTTTACCCTTTGAGCAAATGGTTATACCCATTGTTTTTGGCAAAGAGCCGGCATCGCTCAATTCCATTCTGGCCACTGAGTACATTACCATGCCAAAAGGGGAGCTTATTCCGTTACGCTCAGTGGTTAGCGTTGAGCAGGGGCTAGGCTACCGCAGCCTTTACGGCGATAAGAGTGGTGCCTTTATTCCTATCTATATTGATGCGCCCAGTGCCGATCTTGAGCACATTCACAAAGAGCTATCGCTTGCTGGGGTGGCAAATCCGAAGCAGGAGATACGATTTACGGGCGATTTTGTCTCATCGCAGCATTTGGTAAATGAGTTGGCTCTTGTGCTGCTTGTTTCGGTGCTGCTGTTGTACTTTATTCTGGCTGCGCAGTTCGAATCGTTGGTGCAGCCGCTTATTGTGCTTATTGAGCTTCCCATTGACTTGGCTGGTGCGCTTATTGTGCTCTGGCTATTTGGCGGAACGCTTAACCTTATGAGCATGATTGGCCTAGTGGTTATGGGCGGTATCATTGTTAATGATTCCATTCTTAAAATCGATACCATAAACTCCCTTCGCCGTAGTGGAATGCCGCTGTTGGCTGCCATATCCGAAGCGGGTTTACGACGGCTAAAGCCCATTGTAATGACCAGTCTAACCACAGTTCTTGCCCTAATACCCCTGCTTTGGGGTTCCGATTTGGGCTCTGAACTGCAGCAACCCTTGGCTCTTACAACAATAGGCGGAATGGTACTGGGTACGATAGTTAGCTTGTACGTTATACCCTTGGTTTACTGGGCTATTTACAGGAAAAAAGTGTAGGCTAAGTGTTACCTTTTTAAGCCTTAAAAATTATAGTTTAAGTGTTTACTCCAAAATTCTCAAATCTATTTCCTACCTTTGCACCCCGAAAACTAAGGGTGCATTTTCCCTTTACCTAATGATTTTACTGCATTTTGCAGCATAACTCGGCATTTAATCTTGAGTCCAAATAATGATTACAGTTTCTGATCTTGCCATTCAGTTCGGCAAAAACACGCTGTTTCAGGATGTTAACCTAAAGTTTACTCCTGGTAACTGCTACGGTATTATTGGTGCTAACGGCGCGGGTAAGTCCACTTTTCTTAAAATGATTTGTGGCGATGTTGACCCAACCCGTGGTAACGTTTCCTTTGGATCGGGTGAGCGCCTATCGGTGCTACGCCAGAACCACTTCCAGTTTGATGAGTACGATGTGCTCACCACAGTACTCATGGGGCACTCCCTACTTTGGGATATTATGACCGAGAAGGACGCCCTTTACGCAAAGCCCGATTTTTCTGATGCCGATGGTATTCGCGCTTCCGAACTAGAGGAGAAGTTTGCCGAAATGGATGGATGGAATGCCGAGAGCGATGCTGCCAGCCTACTTAGCGGACTTGGAATCTCCGAGGATTTGCATCGCAAGCTCATGAAGGATCTTAGCGGTAAGCAAAAGGTGAAGGTTCTTCTAGCTCAGGCGCTTTTTGGTAAGCCCGATAACCTGCTTCTGGACGAGCCTACCAACGACCTTGACCTTGAAACTGTAAACTGGCTTGAGAGCTACCTATCAAACTTTGAGAATACCGTGTTGGTTGTTTCCCACGACCGTCACTTCCTAGACTCAATCTGTACTCATATTGTTGATATCGATTTTGGTAAGGTGCAGCTATTCTCTGGTAACTACAGCTTTTGGTACGAGAGTAGCCAGCTTGCTGCCCGCCAGCTAGCCAATCAGAATAAAAAGGCCGAGGAGAAGAAGAAAGAGCTTCTTGAGTTTATTGCTCGCTTTAGCGCAAACGTATCTAAAAGTAAGCAAACAACCAGCCGTAAGAAGATGATTGAGAAGCTTAACATCGAGGAGATTAAGCCATCCAATCGTCGTTATCCGGGTATCATATTCACCCCCGAGCGCGAGCCTGGCGATAAAATCCTACAGGTTAAGGGGCTATCAAAGAGCATCGATGGCGATTTGCTATTCAACGACCTATCGTTTACCATTGAGCGGAACGATAAGGTGGTGTTCCTTTCCCGCGACCCAAGGGCTATGACCGCTCTCTTCAAAATCATAAAAGGTCATATTGAGCCCGATTATGGTTCCTTTGATTGGGGACAAACCATAACTAAGGCCTACTTGCCACTTGAGAACGAGCACCTGTTTGAGAAGCCTGTAACATTAGTTGACTGGTTGGCTCAGTACTCAACCGATACCAGTGAGCTTTACCTTCGGGGTTATCTTGGTAAAATGCTTTTCTCTGGCGAGGATATCTTTAAAAAGGTTAACGTGCTATCGGGAGGCGAGCGCATGCGCTGCATGATTGCCCGCATGATGATTCGTAATGCCAACGTTATGATTCTCGATACTCCAACCAACCACCTTGACCTTGAGTCTATTCAGGCATTCAACAATACGCTGATTAAGTTTAAGGGTGTGGTTCTTATGTCGTCGCACGACCATGAGTTTATCCAAACCGTTTGTAACCGCATTATCGAGATTGGACCTAAGGGTAGCATCGATAAGCAGATGGATTATGACGATTATATCCTTGACGAGAAGCTAAAGGAGCAGCGTAAGTCGCTTTACCTATAGGCATCTGTTTAGCATAGTATAAAAGCACTATTCCGCAAGGGATGGTGCTTTTTTTGCTTTGGGAGGGAGAGGTGCTAGGAATGTGAAAGTGATATGCTATAGGATTTCTCCCCTTGGTTGGCAATTTATTCGCCTGATGTACCATTCATTTACAATCCCCATACTAGGGTGGCTTCATCAATTATTCTTATTTTTCTTCTCCAGCATTTTAATTGCTCTATCAAAATCAGATTCTTTCACCTTCTTCTTGAACTGTTTCCAAAATGGAAATAGTTGAGTCCTTATCCAGTTCACCCGATTCGAAAATATTCTTTAGATGCTTACTTATTGCTGGGACTTGAACTCCAAATAAATGGGCTATTGATTTTTGAGATAACCAAACCGTTTCATCATTCAGAATAACTTCAACCTTAATGTTTCCTTCTGGTGCAGAATACAACAAAAAGTCAGTCAATTCATCTTTTACTGAAAGTTTCTTCATAAAGAATCAATTCATATTTCAAGTCTTTAAAAATACAATTTATTATCATGTTTTGGTTAAGTTAGTTTACAAATGCACGTTCTTCTTGCTTTGCTCTAACACTAATAAAAATTTTCTTTCTTAGGATACTTAAAAAATCAATAGCATTTGTTTTCATTTTACATTAATGTTTATATTTGTGACATAAGTGTGATTAAAATATAAACAACATGTTTTTTAGCTCAAACCTACGTCTGTTGCGGAAGCGCCGTAACCAAACACAGGAAGATTTGGCCACAGCGCTAGGGTTGAAGCGCTCTACGCTCAATAACTACGAGAACCAGATTGCGCAACCAGCTATTGATGTGCTGCTTGCAATGTCGGGGTACTTTAATGTGGCTGTGGATACTCTTTTGCGAATGGATTTGCAGTCGTTGTCGGAGACCCAACTTCGCGAGTTGGAATCGGGTTCCGATGCCTTTATAAGGGGCAGCAAGCTGCGAGTGCTAACCTCAACTGTTGGCACCGATAACGAGGAGAACATTGAGCTGGTACCCCAAAAGGCAAAGGCTGGTTACATGGCTGGCTTTTCGGACCCGGAGTACATAGAGAACCTTCCCGTTTTCCGATTGCCCTTTTTAAGGAGCGATAGGAAGTACCGCACCTTTCAAATTTCGGGCGATTCAATGCTACCCATTCCCGATGGCTCTTGGGTTACGGGCGAATTTGTGCAGGATTGGACCTCCATTAAATCGGGTGAGGCATGCATTGTGCTTACCTCCGACGATGGATTGGCCTTTAAGGTGGTTGAGAATCACCTTGCCGATGGCGGATTCATGAAGATGATATCCCTAAATCCCCTTTACCAGCCCTATAACGTTAAGGCAACCGATATTCGTGAGCTGTGGCGATTTGTACACTACATAAGCAACATTCTGCCATCGGGTAGTATTGATAATGCCCAGCTAATGACCGAGATACTCTCCGTTAAACAGGCCGTTAACCAGCTTAGAAAAGGGGAGATGTAATGGGGTTTCTTTAGGTCCTACTGGTATTTGCGACAAGAGACTAGTTACATGTTACAGCGAGATTTTGAGGTGTGAAGTTTTACACTAAGAGCAAATCTTGTCTATTATCTGTTTCTAATCTTTTATCCTTTAACTTTTAACTCTTAACTCTTAACTCTTAACTTTTAACTTTTAACTTTTAACTTTTAACTTTTAACTCTTAACCTTTAACTCTTAACCTTTAACTCTTAACCTTTAACCTTTAACCTTTAACCTTTAACCATTAACCTTTTCCCCCTTTCCCATGGAAACCCTACAGAAACTCGAAATACTATCATCGGCGGCTAAGTACGATGTTTCGTGCTCATCGAGTGGAAGTAGCCGCATGAATACCCCTGGGGGCATTGGCAATGCTGCTAAGGCAGGCATCTGCCACAGCTTTACGGAGGATGGACGGTGCATATCGCTTCTTAAGGTGCTGTTTACCAATAGCTGTAAGTACGATTGTGCCTATTGCATCAATCGCCGCAGCAACGATATTCCCCGTGCAGCATTCACCGTTAAGGAGCTGGTGGACATCACCATCAACTTTTACAGGCGAAACTACATTGAGGGGCTATTCCTAAGTTCGGGAGTAGTAAAAAGTGCCGATTACACCATGGAGCGCCTTGCCAATGTAGCAAAGCAGCTGCGCTTGGAGCATAAGTTCAATGGCTATATCCACCTAAAAGCAATACCGGGAGCCAGCCCAGAGCTTATTCACATGGCTGGGCTTTATGCCGATAGGCTATCGGTAAATATAGAGATTCCCTCGGAGCCAAACCTTCAGCTGCTGGCGCCCGAAAAGGATTTTCAGAGCGTGCTAAACCCCATGGGGCTAATAAAAACGGGCATTGAGCAGAGCCGTGAGGAGCGCCGAATAATGCGCAAAGCCCCAATGTTTACGCCTGCAGGGCAAAGCACTCAGCTTATAATTGGTGCAACTCCCGATACCGACAGGCAAATACTAACCCTAGCATCGGGTTTGTACACGCAGAACAGCCTAAAGCGGGTTTACTACTCGGGTTACAACCCAACAAATTTGTACGATAAGCGCTTACCTGCGCTAGCGGCTCCACCGCTTAGGCGAGAGAATCGCCTTTACCAAGCCGATTGGCTGCTGCGGTTCTATCAGTTTGGGGTTAACGAGATTGTGAATGATACCAACCCCGACCTAGACCTAGAGATTGACCCAAAACTTGGCTACGCGTTGCGTAATCCGCACCTTTTCCCTATTGATGTGAATAGAGCCGATTACCATATGCTGCTGCGCATTCCGGGAGTTGGGGTTAAGTCGGCCAAGATGATTCTGGCTGCCCGTAGGTTTAGGCGGTTAAACTCGGCCAATCTTCAGAAAATTGGAGTAGTGATGAAACGTGCACAGTACTTTATAACCTGCAATGAGCTGCCCGCGGCCTCGGTTCAGGACCTAAGCCCAGAGCGGGTTCGCTCTATCCTTACCATGAGCGAGCGCCGTAAGCAGCTCCCCGATGCCGTACAGCTTGGACTTTGGGGATGAGGAGTTTAGCTATTAGTGTCTAGTGTCTAGTGTCTAGTGTTTAGTGTTTGGTTTCTTTTATCTAACGTCTAACATCTAACATCTAATATCTCTCCTTTAACTTTTAACGTTTAACCTTTAACCTTTAACCTTTAACCTTTAACCTTTAACCTTTAACCTTTAAC
>JABNAD010000869.1_pt1 | contig 13899 bp, 16 predicted proteins | sample 7240381 | NCBI WGS metagenome assembly JABNAD01 (sample SAMN11332834, study PRJNA596920) | anaerobic digester metagenome | biome: digested sludge; isolation source: digested sewage sludge-derived enrichment culture grown on H2/CO2 | place: Germany: Goettingen
ACCGTGTGCTCCACCTGCAGCCGGGTGTTCACCTCCATGAAGTAGTAGTTCCCGTTCGCGTAGAGGAACTCCACCGTGCCGGCGTTCTTGTAGTTCGCCGCCTTTGCCGCGGCGATGGCCGACGCCGTCATCTGCTCCCGGAGAGCGGGCGTCATGATCGGGCAGGGCGCCTCCTCGAGCAGTTTCTGGTGCCGGCGCTGGATCGAGCACTCGCGGTCGTAGAGGTGGACGGTGTGCCCCTTCGCGTCGGCAAGAACCTGGATCTCGATGTGGCGCGGCTTCGTGAGATACTTCTCCACGAAGATCGTCGGATCGCCGAAGGCGGACTGGGCGATCCGCATCCCCTTGTCGATCGCCTCCTCGAGCTCGCCCTCGTTCTCGGCGATGTGCATCCCGATACCGCCGCCGCCCGCGCTCGCCTTCACGATCACCGGGTAGCCGATCTCGGCGGCGACCTTCTTCGCCTCCTCGACGCTCGTGACGCCCTCCGGCGTGCCCGGAAGAACCGGGACGCCGGCCTCCCGCATCATCCGCTTCGACCCGATCTTCGAGCCCAGCGCCTCGATCGTCTTCCACGACGGCCCGATGAACGTCAGGCCCTCTTCCTCGACCAGTTTCGCGAACCCGGCGTTCTCCGCGAGGAATCCGTAGCCCGGGTGGATCGCCTCGGCCCCGGTCTTTCTCGCCACGTCGCAGATCCGCTCCTTGTTGAGGTAACTCTTCGACGGGTGCGCCTCCCCGACGCAGAACGCCTCGTCGGCGTACTTGACGTGGAGCGCGTTGTTGTCCGGCTCGGAGTAGATCGCGACCGTGTCGATGCCCAGTTCCCGGCAGGCACGCATGACCCGGATGGCGATCTCGCCGCGGTTGGCAATCAGGATCTTGTCAAAGTATTTCATCGCGCCAGCCAGCCTCTCACTCAATGACCATCAGTACGTCGCCGTTCTGCACGACGTCCCCGGCGTCCACGAAGATCTCCGAGACCGTGCCGTCGCGGGGACTGGGGATGGGGTTCTCCATCTTCATCGCCTCGAGGACGATGAGCGTGTCGCCCTTCTTCACGGCGCTCCCGCGCTGGGCCATCACCTTCAGAACCATGCCCTGCATATTGCTCTTGACACCGCCGGCGACGTCCCCGCGGGGAGCCCTGGCCGACGCGGCTGCAGCCGACGGGGCCGCGACCGAGCCTCCCTCGACGGTGACGATCCTAACGGAGAAGATCTCGCCGTCCACCTCCACCTCCATGGAGCGGGGGATCTCCGCAACCCCTGCCGGTGCGGCGTGCGCCTTCTCGGGGATCGCCTCGGGCTGGCGCTCGCCCCGGAGGAACGACGGTGCGACGCTCGGGTAGAGGATGTAGGTCAGGACGTCCTCCTCCCGGGTGACGAGGCCCTGTTCCGTCGCCTCCTTCTTCATCTGCTCGTAGATGGGCGCGAGTTGGTCTGCCGGACGAACCGTGACCGGTTTCTCGTCGCCGATGATCGTCCTTCTGATCTCGGGGCTGATCGGGGCGGGAGAACGGCCGTAGAGGCCGAGGACATAGTCCTTCACCTCTTTCGTCACGTTCCGGTAGCGCTCCCCGCCCATCAGGACGTTGAAGACCGCCTGGGTACCCACGATCTGGCTCGTCGGCGTAACGAGCGGCGGATAGCCGAGATCCTCCCTCACATGGGGGATCTCGCGGAACACCTCTTCCAGACGGTCGAGCGCGTCCTGCTCTTTCAACTGCGAGACGAGGTTCGAGATCATCCCGCCCGGGAGCTGGTAGATCAGCACGTCCGAGTCGACCCGATCAGCGATGGAGTTGAAGAGCGGCTCGTACTTCTCCCGCATCTCGCGGCAGATGTTCCTGACCTTCCGGAGCGGGAGTAGATCGATTCCGGTGTCGCGCGCCGTCCCGGCAACACTTGCAACGACGCTCTCCGTCGGAGGCTGGGAGGTGCCGAGGGCGAACGGCGACATCGCCGTATCCAGGATATCCACGCCCGCATCAATCGCCGCCTGGTAACTCAGGGGTGCGACGCCGCTCGTGCAGTGGGAGTGGAGGCAGACCTTGACGTCCGCCGTCTTCTTGATCCCCGTGATGAGGTCGCGGGCATCATGCGGCATGATCAGGCCGGCCATGTCCTTGATGCAGATCGAGTCGCAGCCGAGCGAGTAGAGATCCTGTGCCATCTCAACGAACGTCGCGACGGAATGGACGGGGCTCGTCGTGTAGGAGATCGCGCCCTGCAGGTGCGCTCCGACGTTCTTGACCTCCGCCATCGCTTTCTTCATGTTCCGGACATCGTTCAACGCATCGAAGACCCGGAAGATGTCGACCCCGTTACGCGCCGACGCCTCTACGAACTTTTCCACCACGTCATCGGGGTAGTGCCGATAGCCCACGAGGTTCTGGCCCCGCAGGAGCATCTGGATAGGCGTGCGCCGGAGCTCTGCCTTCAGCACCCGGAGACGTTCCCAGGGATCGTCGTTGAGGAACCTGATGCAGCTGTCAAAGGTCGCCCCGCCCCAGGCCTCGACGGAGAAGAAACCCACTTCGTCGATGGCACGGGCAAGAGGGAGCATGTCCTCAGTCCGGAGGCGGGTGGCGATGAGCGATTGATGCGCGTCCCTAAGCGTGGTATCGGTGATATTGAGTGAATCTAATTTGGCAGCACACATCGAATTGTACACCTCGAAGGGCTGAGAAGATATCGATAAAGCCTCTCAAAAATTCATCCTACTAATATAAAAACGTCGCGAAGAGGGAGAGTCGATAAAAGGGCGGGTATTACGGCCATTATTGCGGCCGGGGCGTCCAGAGGATCAGCCCTGAACCGGGGGCATATCCGCCCTCCGATCGTGTACCCGCGCACCACGAGCAGCCGCGCAATCTCGTCGGCCCGCCTGATCTCTGTGACGATGAGGGTGACGGCGAGCGGAACGATCGAACGGACGCCGGGCCGGATGCCCTTCAGCGCCATCGCCGTCCGCACCTGCTCGATCTCCCGGCGGAGCACGGAGATGCCGGAAATTCCCATCTCGGCGACGAGCCCGACCTCGAACCCCACCCGGTTCCCGAGAGCCCAGACCGCCACGGCAAGCACTTCTCCATCCTCCGTCTCGGCATACGTCCACGCCGCGAGGAGGAGGATCACGGTCATCCGGAAGAAGTAGGAGAGCCCCGCGCCGCCGCCCCACGCGGAGACGAGCGCCGTTGCGGCGACCATTGCAATGAGCGGCAGCAGCACCGCCGGCCGGGGGAGCGATCGTGTGCGCGGCGTAAAGAGCAGCCACCAGGCGAGTGCGGCGGCGGCTCCCACGGTGCTCGCGAACGCCGCGAGCGAGAGGACGGCGACGGCAAGAAGCCTCAGCCGCGGATCCTGCATAGCGCCTCCCGGGCGTCGGAGAGCCTGATGTTCGCGGGACGGGCACCCTGATCCAGAGCGTACCGGAGATACGGCGGGGCGTGCCGCCAGGAAGGGATCGCATCGGGCACGCCGCCGCGGGCCGCGAGAACTCCCTCCTCCATCTCCCAGATCGCGTCGACCCGGGGAAGGATCGCGCGCTCGTGCGAGAAGACGATCGTGATGCCGGCATCCCGCTCCTCGAGCATCCTGCAGGCCTTCCTCTTCGCGGTGCAGTCGAGAGAACTGAACGGTTCGTCGAGCAGCAGCAGATCCGGATCTCGCAGGATCGCGCAGGCCAGGGTCAGCCGTTTGAGTTCGCCGCGGGAGAGGTGGAACGGGTCGTCGTCCGCGCGCCCCGACAACTCTGCGAGCCTGAGCGCGTCATCCGGGATAAGCCCCCAGGACGCGGCCTCCCCGGCAACCGTCGGGGAGGTGACGTGGTGCTCGGGGAACTGCAACAGGAGCTGCGTCGTTGAAACGCCGTGCCGCCGGACGTCTCCGCTCCCCGGCCGGAGCAGGCCGGCAAGCAGAAGGGCGAGCGTCGACTTCCCGCTCCCCACCGGCCCGCTGACCAGGTGCACACCCTCGCTGAACGTGCCGCTGCCCCCAAGGGAGAACGAGCCCCGCGAGAATTCGAGATCGAGAAGTTCGACCTTCACCGGGAGATCCTCCAGACCGTGGGATAAAAGCACGTCTCCTCGAGCGCGGAGAAGACCTCCTCCGGGGTGCCGTGGTGCCGGACGCGGCCGTTCTCCATGAAGAGTATGTAGTCTGCGGTGGCCGCGGTGTCCATCGACTGCGTGCACCAGAGCACGTGGGCCGCGGCGTTCTCCTGCACCACGCGCCGAACGCGCTCTGCCGTCACGCTGTCTAGATGCGAGTCGGCCTCGTCCAGGACGAAGACCTCAGGGTCGCCGGCGCAGGCGGCGGCCAGCGCGACGAGTGCCTTCTCCCCTCCGGAGAGATCTGCGACCTTTTTGTCGAGGAGGTGCGGGATGCCGACCACCTCCGCGGCCGCCCGGACCGCCCTGTCCGTCTCGGGGCAGGGGCGGTGGCGGAATCGGGGTGTCGTCGCGATCTCGTCGTAGACCCGGGAGAAGAGGAGCGTCCGGTCGGGGAACTCCCCCACCCAACCGACCTTCACGGCGGACGGGGGGCGGTCGAGGAGCCGGACTGCCCCTGCCTCAGGCTCCTCGATGCCTGAGCAGACCGAGAGCAGTGTCGTCTTGCCGCTCCCGTTCGGCCCGATGACGGCGATATGACGCGCATCAACCGCGAGTTCGGGGATGTCGAGCAGCCGGTGACGGAGATCGGCGATGTGGATCATGTCACCCGTTTTCCTATGGCGTAGGCGGCCACGACCTTCACGGCATCGCCGATGATGAACGGGACGACCCCGATCAGGACCGCCTGAAGAAGCGAGAGCGAGGCCGAGTATGAAAGCCATACGGTGCCGGCCGAGAGGTAGATTGCACAGGCCGCGATCAGCCCCCCGACCCGCGCCGTCGGCGACTCGTGTTCGTAGGCGAGCCCGGCGACGAGTGCGGCGGGGATGAAACCGACCAGGAACCCGCCTGTGGGGCCGAGAAGGACCCCAAGGCCCGCCGTGCCGTTGTGATAGACCGGGAGGCCCGCCGCCCCGAGGAGGACGTAAAGGGCGACGGGGATCACCGCGTATCGCTTCATGACGATCCCGGATAACAGGACGAAGAGGGTCTGGAGCGTGAGCGGAACCGGGGGAAGCGGGATGGAGATCCAGCTCCCGGCGGCGATCAGCGCGACGAACGTACTGCTGTAGGCGAGGATCCGGGCTCGGTGCATCATGTCAACCATTTTATTTTGGGTGGTTGACAAGAAAAATCCTGTTGATGCCTGACGAACTGCATCACATAACCCCGGGAGATTCCCGTTCCGATGGGGAGACCTTCTCGCCGATCCAAAAAGTGTATGGGTGTCGACCGGCAGGTCAGAGCTGGAAACAGTCCCCGGCGATGACCCGCTCTACCTTCCCGTTGTCCTTCCTGATGACCAGGGCGCCGTGCTCGTCGATATCGATCGCCTCCCCCGAGAAGGTCTTGTTGATCGTCTTGATGGCCACCCGGTGGTCGAGTGTCAGGGAGAGGCTCTTCCACTCGCGGATGATGGAATCGTACTCGCCGTCCTCGAGCTGCTGGTAGCGCAGCTCGAACTCCCGTAGCACCCGGGCAAGAAGCGCCACGCGGTCGACCTCATGGCCGACCTCGGCCTGGAGCGTGGTCACCGTCTCCCGCAGGTTCGAGGAGAGATCGTCGAGAGAGACGTTCGCGTCGATCCCGAGCCCCAGGAGGGCGTAGTGCACGGTATCCGCCTCGGCAGCAAGTTCCAGGAGCAGACCGGCGACCTTCTTGTCCCCGATGAAGATGTCGTTGGGCCACTTGATGAGCGCACTGATGCCGTACTCCTTGCGGATGGCACGGGCAATCGCGACCGACCCGGCCATGGTGATCATGAAGAGGTGGTCGAGCGGGACACCTGGTTTCAAGAGAATGGTGGCCCAGATGCCGCCGGCCGGCGAGACCCAGGCGCGTCCGAGCCTTCCTACCCCGCCGGTCTGCTCTTCAGCAATGATCACCATGCCGTGCAGGTTCTCGGGATCGGTCTCGGCGGCAAGTTTCTTTGCGATCCAGCCCGTGGAGGCGGTGCTGTCGAAGTGACGGATCTGCCGTCCGAGAACCCGGGTGCGGAGTATCTTGTTGATCTCGTAGGGCAGGAGCCGGTCGCTCTTCGCCTCGAGGCGGTAGCCTTCCACCCGGGACGACGATATCCCGTATCCCAGCCTCCGGAGTTCGCGTATCTGCTTCCAGACGGCCGACCGGGTGATGCCCAGCTGCTCTGCAATCCGTTCGCCCGATACCGGGCCGGGCGATTCTTCGAGTATCTTCAGTACGTTGATTGCCGTGTCCTTCATGTCCATTACCTTTTCGCTGCAGGCGACTCGGTCGGGAGCGGACACGGGTCCTCGCCGCAGACCTGCCTCCGGATCACCGTATTCTGCTCCATGAAACCCGCCAGATCAAAGATGCCGGTCACATCGACGATGCCGATTGCACCGATTGCACTTCCTTCCTCGTCCCTTACCGGCGCCACCACAACCGGGATGCCCTTGTACGGGCCTCTCGGGGGCCTGACCCTCAACGTTACGTTCTCCGCCAGGACTTCCTCGAGGATCGGGCCGGTATAGGCCTCGTCGACAACCTTTCCGTCCTCGACCCTGACCCCGGGATGGTCGCGGGATCGTGCCGTAACAGGCAGCCGACCAAGCAGATCGTGAATACATACCACGATCGGGGCGAGATCGCGCGCGCTCGAAGACGCAGAGACGATGTATTGATCCATGGCCGTATCCATACTGTTCATCACGGTTTATCTAAAATAATGTTTCCTTATCTCCGCAGGAGAACTCCTTCAAGAATTCACGCGACGGGTACTCATGGATGCTGGTTGCCAGGATCATCCCGTCGCCGAGCGGCTTCCCGACGAGGAGCGTCTCTCCTCCGGGCGTGGCGGCAAGCGTCTCGCCGCCGTGTGCCGGGAACGAGCCGTCGCACTCGACGGCGTCGAGGTCGTACCCCGAAAAAAGGGAGTTGAAGGTGCTCTCCCCGGCAAACCGGACGGCACGCGGCCCGTAGCCAAACGAGTAAGTCACCGGGAACGGGAGCCAGTCGTAGGCGTCCTCGCGCGAGCATCCCGCGCCGAAGACCAGCAGCCGGCCGCCGTTCTCGACGAACCGGCGGATACGGCCTTCTGCAGCCCGGAGAGCGGGGAGGAGGTTCGAGTAAGCCGGGTTTGCAAACCCCGTCGGCACGATGACCGCAGCAAACCTCCCGCGCCAGAACGGCGAGGCAAGCATGTTCGGGTTGACCGATTCGCAAGCGGTGCCGCAGTCCTCGATGAGGCGTGAGAACATGAGGGGCGTGTCCCAGAGCAGCCCCGTCCTGCCGGTCATCCCTTGATCACCCCGAGCGGTTCCAGCCGGGCGACGATATCCGAGAGGCCCGCTTCGTGCACGACACGCACCACTTCCCGGCTCGGCTTGTAGACTGTCGGAGCCTCCTCCGCGAGGGCGGCGTCGCTGTGGGCGCGCACCAGAATGCCCTCTCCCGCGAGGCGTTCACGGAGTTCCTTCCCGCTGACCTCTTTCTTCGCCTTCGACCGGCTGAGCACTCTTCCTGCGCCGTGGCAGGTGCTCCCCCACGTCTTCTGCATTGCGGTGGTCGTGCCGTGGAGGAGGTAGGACGACGTCCCCATGCTTCCGGGGATGATCACCGGCTGCCCGATCGCGGCATACTCCCGGGGAACGCCCTCCGCTCCCGGGCCGAACGCCCGCGTCGCGCCTTTGCGGTGTACGCAGACCTCCGTCGAGACCCCGTCGACGTCGTGGCGCTCGAACTTCGCGACGTTGTGCGCGACGTCGTAGATGAGTTGCATCTCGTCGTACTCGATCCCGAAGAGGTGCGCGAAGACCTTCCGCGCTTCGTGCATGATGACCTGCCGGTTTGCCCAGGCGTAGTTTGCGGCCGAGACCATGCCCCCGTAGTAGGCACGGCCTTCCGGAGAGTCGAGCGGGGCGCAGGCGAGTTGCCGGTCGGGGAGGCGTATCCCGTACTTCGGGAGCGCACCTTCAAGCGTTCGCAAATGATCGGTCGCGACCTGGTGGCCGAGGCCGCGGGAGCCGCAGTGCACCATGAAACAGACCTGCCCTTCGGCGATCCCGAAGACCTTCGCTGCTTCGGGGTCGACGATCTCCTTTGCCACCTGGACCTCCAGGAAGTGGTTTCCCGCGCCGAGCGTCCCGAGCTGCGGCACGCCCCGCTGGCGCGCTTTGGCGCTGACCGCGTCGGGATCGGCGCCCGGCATCGCCCCTTCGCCCTCGCACCGGACGAGATCGGCTTCGGTGCCGAGCCCGCGCTCGACCGCCCACCGGGCGCCGTCGACCATGACCGCGGAGAGATCCTTGTTCGAGACCCGCAGGGTACTCTTTGCGCCCACTCCGGTCGGCACGGCGTCGAAGAGCCGCTCGATCAGGTCGCGTTTCTTGCCGGCGAGATCGGCCTCGGTCAGGGGCGTCGTGATCAGCCGGACGCCGCAGTTGATGTCGAACCCGACCCCGCCGGGGGAGATGACCCCTTCGGTCATATCGAACGCGGCGACACCGCCGATGGGAAACCCGTATCCCCAGTGGATGTCGGGCATGGCAAGCGAGTGCTTCACGATCCCCGGGAGCGTCGCGACGTTCGCGAGCTGGCGGACGGCTCCCTCTTCGAGCGTCTCCGCCAGTGTCCGGGAGAGGAAAAAGCGCCCCGGCACCCGCATATCGGGGACGTATCCGATAGGAACCTCCCATTCGAGGTCTCCGATCTTATTGATTCCGGTAAGCATGGCAACCTCTCAGATATCGAAGATGATCTCCACCACGTAGCCCTCTTCTTCTTTAACGATTTCGAGCCCGAAGTAAGATATGCCCTTGACGAGCGTTCCGGCCGAGTGCCGTGCGGGGTCGAACGGCTCGCCCCTGAGGACGGCGGAGAGCCGGGTGCCCCGGAGATCGACGTCGAAGGTGCAGAAGACGGTGTTCTCGACCTCGGTGACGAAGAGCAGTTCCGAGAGGTAATCGATCAGAAGTGATTCGAGGTTCTCCGCCTCGATCTCGATCCTCCGTTCGACTCCCCTCTCCTCGCAGGGGCCGTACATCACGTGGAACATCGCCCGGCCCGCCTCGGCAAAGAGCTCGTTCAAGGTCGTGCCCCGCACCCGCATAAGGACGTCGGCGGTGTGCTCCAGTTCTTCGAAGCTCATGATTCTAGAAATCTTCGTAGAATATAGGAATCATTCCCCTGTGAATGGAATCGATGTAGCGGGCCTGGTACTTCGAGATATAGACGGTATAATCACCGATCGGCAACTGCAGGTCGGTCGCCTTCGGCGGTTTGACCGATACCGGCAGGAGGATTGGTCCGCTGCAGGATGTGCTCACTCGAAAGTCGCGTTTCCTCTGGAGAATGTATGACTGGACGTCCTCCGTGACATATATGCTCCGTGACCGACCTGGCTCCCCAACGTCGCTCTGCATGGTAGTCTCTCATATTGGTGCTGAGGCTAAAAAAGAGGTATGGTTTTTGGGAATTACGTCGTCCCGAGGATCTTCGCCACCACGTCGACGTACTGGTCCTTCAGCTCGTAGATGGAGTTCGTCCCCTCCGCGTTCCGCCTCACATGCAGGATGCCGATACGGGACGCTATGATGCCGACCATGGACGCGATGGAGTGGTAACTGATCGAGAACCGCTTCTGCAGCTTCTCGTAGATCTGGGGTATGGTGAGAGATTTTACTTTGACGAACAGGTTGAGCAGCTCATGCCGGATTCCATCCCGGTCACGTGAGAGATAACCTTTGAGTCGAGCTTCTATCTCTTTTTTGAGCTCACCGGGTGATCTCATATGTGCTTGTGATTCGGTATTTTATATATATCTTTTCTTTTCAATCATTAAATCGGGTATTCTGCCAGGAGGACGACAATTGTCTGACGAAATGCAATCGTGACGGGTATGCCGACACCGTTTCCCCAAGCCCCGGATATCATAACCCGGATACGGTTTTAACCGGATATACTCGCGATTAAGCGGCACCCCCATTCCGCATCGGTCTCCACGGCGCGCATATGGATGGAAGAGACGCCCGGAGCGTGAACGCCGTCCGTGCGACCGGCGGATGTGCATGCACCCGAGCGAACCGCACGAGGGAACGCCCCGGGGAAGAAACTCCCTGCAGCCCCAGGACGGAACCTCCCTTTACCGGGCAATTCCCGGGGCATTTCAGTAATATCCGGGCGAATTCCGGGTCCCACCACATATCCATGAGCAACCCTTTAACCTTTCACCATCGTACACTAATACAGCATGGAATTTGCCAGATACGACGTCAACAAATACTCTCCGCGGCAGATGGTAGCGCTGCCCCTCGTTCTTCTCCTCCTTGCCGGGGTGCTGCTGGGCTACACTACGCTTGCCACCGGCCTGCCCATAACACCGGGCATCGACTTCGCGGGAGGAACGGCGGTCACGGTCTTCACATCCGACAGCAGGGAAACGGTAGAGGCGGCATTCGCCGGGTATCCGCTGTTGTCGGCGGGTGAGGGGATCGGCGACGGGAAGTACCTCCAGTTCGGCCCGATGGACGACGCCCAGTACCAGAGCCTCATAACACTCATCAACGAGAGGTATCCCGATGCAAAGGTAGACCAGATCGGTGAGACATTTGGAAAGACGCTCCAGAGTCAGGCCTTTCTCGCCATGATCTTCTCGTTCATCGGCATGGCCGTCGTGGTACTTATCGCGTTCCGTAGCGTGGTGCCGGCGGGTGCGGTCGTCCTCGCGGCCTTCGCCGACATCGTCATCACCGGCGGGATCATGCAGATCATCGGCATTCCGCTCTCCCTCGGAACGACGGCGGCCCTGCTGATGCTGATCGGTTACTCCGTCGACAGTGACATCCTGCTGACCACGCGCCTCCTGAAGCGCAAGGGGAAACTCGAAGAGAAACTCTCCGGCGCATTCAAGACCGGGATCATCATGACGACCACGACCCTCGCAGCCATCGCCGCGATGTGGGTCGTCGCCACGGCGGGACAGATCCAGATCATCGCCGAGATCGCGAGCGTCCTCATCATCGGGCTCCTTGTGGACATGATGAACACCTGGATGCTGAACGCTGGAATTCTGAAGGAATACGTCCTCCGGGGGAACAAGAAATGAACGGCGAAACTATCAAGACTCTCATCAAAGACTGGCGGGTCGCCCTGGTGCTCCTGCTGGTCGTCGGCTCCCTCGTCGGCATCTATCTTGCCCCCCCGAGCCCGGAGAAAGGGCTTGAGGGGAACCTCCAGTTCGGCCTCGATCTCGAGGGCGGCTCGTGGCTGCAGATGGAGTTCCAGTCCGTGGTCGTGGCATTCTCGACCGAGGGATCGGTCGGAGACCTCATGGAGGATCTGCGGACAGGCCTTGAGACCGAGGTTATTCGTATCGACGAGAACCACATCGAGATCCGAAAGAGCGTCACCCGTGCCGACCTCGAACCGATCTTTGCGCAGTCGGGTGCCTCGATCGTAACCTACCAGAAGGGCGTGTCGCCGTTCACCGCAGACGAGGTGAAGCGGATCCTGAACGAGAAGGTGAACGCTCTCGGGATGCAGGATGCGAGGATCAACCTGCTCACCCCGACCGGAAGCGAGTTCCCGCAGTACGTGCGGATAGAACTCGCCGGCGTTGATATGGCGACGGCGCAGGATATCGTCGGCCAGCAGGGCCTCTTCGAGATACGGGTCCAGACGGCCGGGAACGAGACCGAGCACGTCCTCTACGGCGACCAGATCACCAGCGTCGGCGTGCCGCAGAAGGACCTCGATGGCCGGTGGGGCGTCTCGTTCACGCTCACCGAGACGGGCGCAGAGGCCTTCCGTGAGGCCGCCGTCGAATCCGGAGCGGTCGACAACCCGGATGCTCACAACCTCGTGATGATCCTCGACAACGAGACCGTCTACAGTGCTCCCCTCTCCGGGGAACTTGCAGGACAACTCCGGTCGGGCCCGGTCAGGTCGCTCTCCGCGAGCACCGGCACCGGCGACGCCGGGCTCGAGGATGCGATGACGCTCCAGATTCACCTGCGGGCCGGTGCCCTGCCGGTGAAGGTGGATATCGTCGGGTCCGGTTCCGTCCCGGCGGCGCTCGGCGAACAGTTCAAGATGACGGTCGCCCTTGCCGGGCTGCTCGCGCTGCTCACGGTAGCGGTCGTCGTCTACTACCGTTACCGCGAGCCCTCGATCGTGATCCCGATGGTCGCGATCAATCTTGCAGAGATCATCATCCTGCTCGGGATCTCCCGGTTCATCATCCAGCTCGACCTCGCCACCATCGCCGGTCTGATAGCGGTGGTGGGTACCGGCATCGACCAGCTCGTCATCATCACCGACGAGGTTCTCCACGAAGGGCGTGTTCCGTCGCCGAACCTCTATATGAAGCGGTACGGGCGGGCGCTCGGTATCATCGCCGTTGCCGCCGCGACGGTCTTCATCGCCATGCTCCCGCTGGCGCTGATGGATCTCTCCACCCTCAGAGGCTTCGCCATCATCACCATACTCGGTGTCCTGATCGGCATCCTGGTCACCAGGCCCGCGTACGGAAAGATAATCATGGCGATACTCTCAAAATAACAACCCTACAACAACCTTTATTGCCCCGTTCACACACAATGTTTGAACGGGGTACAGCCTTATGGGAAAACCGGTTTTAATGGACTTTTTCGCCGAGTGGTGCGGTCCGTGCCACCAGCAGACACCGATCATCGATGAGCTCAAAGCAAAGATGGGAGATCAAGTCGAGATCAAAAAGATCGACGTCGGTGTCGATTCCGAACAGACACGGCAGTATGCCGCCAAATACGATATCCAGTTCGTACCTACGCTCGTTATCGAGCAAGACGGGAATCTCGTTCGGAAACTGGTGGGCGTTCAGGATCTCGGCACACTCGAAAGCATCTTAAAACCGCTGGTGGAGCAGTGAAGATCGGGATCGTTGGAGGAACCGGTGACATCGGGGAGGGCATGGCACTCCGGCTCTCGCCGAAGTACGACGTGATCGTGGGATCGCGTGAGGAGATAAAGGCCGTCGCGACCTGCGAGACCTGCCGGGAGACCCTGCAGGTGCAGGGGATGGAGTGCAGCCTCGCGGGCGTCTCCAACCAGCGTGCGGTCGATGAGGCGGATATCGTCGTCCTTGCGATACCTTTCAAGCACGTGACTCCCACCCTGAACACCCTGACGGGGTTCGAGGGAAAGATCGTCGTCAGCCCCGTCAACCCGATCGAGCGTACGAACTACTTCTACTACGCTCCTCCGCCGGAAGGCTCGGCGGCGATGATGATCGAGGGGATGCTCCCCGAGAGCGCGACCGTCTGCGCCGCGTTCAACAACATCGCCGCGAACAAGTGGAAGATGCTCGACGAGGAACTTGACTATTCGGTTGCCGTCTGCTGCGACGACGACGGTGCGAAGCAGAAGGTCATGGAGATCGTCAACAACATCTCGAGCCTCCGCGCCTATGACGGGGGACCGCTTGCGGCCGCATCCATCGTCGAGAGCGTGACGCCCCTCCTCCTCAACATCGCCCGGTTCAATAAGATGCGGGACGTCGGCGTGAAATTCGTATAATTTTTTTTCTTTTGTGCGGGAGGGGTGAGGGAGCCGGACTTCCGCGGAGTTCTGGTTAGATCTAGGACGTTGAACTTATCGCACCCTCTGGCACGGCTTTCCAGTGGAATGCGCACCTATGGTGCTCATGCTCCTGCCCTTCGGCCAGTCGCATATCGCGATTGGGGGTGGGGCTGACGGGGAGGACGACGTTCCGGAGAACGACTGTCCGCAGGACAGGAGTTCGAGAAGCCGTCAGGCTTCGAGGAACGGAGTTCGACCACCGT
>JABNAD010000870.1_pt1 | contig 13896 bp, 10 predicted proteins | sample 7240381 | NCBI WGS metagenome assembly JABNAD01 (sample SAMN11332834, study PRJNA596920) | anaerobic digester metagenome | biome: digested sludge; isolation source: digested sewage sludge-derived enrichment culture grown on H2/CO2 | place: Germany: Goettingen
CGGAAGGAACGCGTCCAAGGCCAAGGCTGGTCGCGAAGAAATCGTCGCCGTAGTACTCACGAACATGGTCGAAATCCGTTTTGCCTTGGCACATGAGGCCGACCAATGTGCGGAAAATTTCACGCTCCTTGATCTGCGGAGCTTTTCCAGGCCCAAGACGGTCGACCAGTGTATCCAGACCGCACACCCTGGCCATCTCGCCGACCAGAGCCAGGCCGACGTGGCCAATGTTGTTTCCTTCGTTTCGCTTGATATCGGTGATGAGCATTGCAACCTCCTGTCGCACCCAATGGGTGCAAAAACTCATTCAGGAAAAGCAAGTCCAATATACCGGTATCATTGATTTATTTCAACCACAAAATGTTTCAAAACTGTATATTCAATGCAACTTTTTCACGGATTTAGGTTTTAATATTTTACAGGCATCAACATGTTGGAGAAAAAAATGAATTTCAAGTTTATATTATTATTGTTTTTAACAGTACAACTGACAAGTTGCGTTGGATTACAGATTGATAACGCCATAGCAAAATATAATAATGTTTCCAGCAAGATAGAACTTGGTGATAGCAAAGGTAAAGTACTATCTATTCTTTTACCTACGCAAGAAGATGTGCCAATTTCTAGTCGAAAGAGTCCAGAAAAATACATCAAAGATGGCGTCAAAGTTGAAATTTACTACATGAGATCTGCACGTCAGCCAGACGGACTAACTACTGATGATGAGTTTGTTCCTTATCTCTTCAATGACGAGAAGCTTGTTGGCATTGGCTGGCAAGTACTCGGTGGGCCAAAAACACAGGGCCAGGCGACTTCAGATACCTATATTAGCAATCAAAATACAACAATAGTATATTAACGGATAACACTATTTTAATAATCAAACATTAATGAATGATTCCATAACTATCTCTATCATCGGATTTAGGGGCGCCTTGATTGGGTCTATTGGAAGACTTTATAGTCACTTAAATCACGTGCTCCGCTCGACATAACATAGTAAGGTATAAATCGATGCCTCAAATGAGAAATTTAAAAGATTCTAGGACTACAAACCAAGCACCAGTACATAGCTGATAGATATTTTTGTGGCTCTTTGGCTGCCTATTGGCAGGACCGCAACTGTTCGACCAAATACAGCCAAGAAATGACATCCAGTTTTGGCAAAAGACCTAATAATATTCATAAACTTATCTAGTTACTATGGCATGGCATTCTAGGGGGCTTTAACCGAAATTGAATCACAATCCTCTGGGATAGGGTTTATGATTTCGTCCTGCGACTATCGACTTGAAATAGTAATCATAATCTCTGCAAGTCACCATGGTTCGGACAAAAATGATAACTTGCGCAGGTCGACTTGTTGTATGACAACTTTTTTTGCTGATTTTCAGATTATACCATGCTACGTGTGTGCTCACGGTTTGACGTTTTAGGGGTGCCCGTTCAAACTATTTGGGTGCCTATGGATTCGTACAATAGAGCCTGCAAGGCTGCCTGACGAAAGATTTCAAGCTTAATAACGGCGATCTTCTGTCCAACGATTGGTGGAACGCCTCTGTAATTGAATGGGGAAAATTTAAAGATAGCCGCAGGCAGGAAATGATCAAGGGAATCGCAAAAATCAAAGGGTTAGGCGTCTATGAAAACTATACCAAGCCAGCAGACGCTCAAGAGTTTGGTGTCAAAAACCTTATCTACGGATGGAACTACTCCGGTAAGACCACAATTTCACGTCTGTTCGCCCAGCTAGAAAGTAGGACGCCGAATCAAGATCTATCGGGGTGCTCGTTTACATTCGAGACTGACGGCGACCCTATTACTGAGGCGAATTTCACACAGTCAAATCTGCTCGTTCGGGTCTTCAATTCAGACTTTGTCCGGGACAATCTCAACTTCACCGGCCAAAGCTTTAACCCTATCCTCCTTTTGGGAAAGGAGTCAGAAGAAGCGCAACAGAAGTATGATCATTGCGTGGACTTGAGCAGGCGAACGCAGGATAGGATCAGGACCTTTGTGAAGGAATCAGACGGTCTCGAATCCACCATTTCCGCAGCAAGAACAAATACAGCCGCAAAAATCAAAAAGACATTAGGCTTGGTTGCGGCCTATACAGCAACACATCTAGCAAACGATATTAGGGAGTTATCCGCTCTCAAAGAATCACAGCTACTACCTGAAGATAAGCTTCGAGATAATCTCAAACTTGCTCTGACGCCCGATAGCGAACAGTCTGGTGCCGTTGAGCGTATTGCGGTTGCGCCGTCCATCGAGTCTCTTCACAAAGAAGCCATGGCTGTGCTTAATGCGACTCCAAGCTTGACCAGCACCATCAAACATCTTGAAGAAAATCCTCTAATTGAAAGGTGGGTGGAAACAGGACTCCCGCTACATTTAGAAAATGATAAGTGTGAGTTTTGCGGCGGCGACCTAAGCAAGGCTAGGCTGGCTGAATTACAGATTCACTTCTCAAAGGATCTGGCTGATCACAAGAACAAAGTCGAACGACTACACAGCAAAGTTAAGGCTGCCAAGATTTCAATTCAACTGCCCGCTGCTGCTGAGTTTAACCCAAAGTTCCGCAACGTTTTCTGCGAGACCGCATCCATACTACCCAATACAATAAATGTCTTCAACAATGCGGTGGAAACGCTTGTTGCTGACGTGCAGCGAAAGATAGATGCTCCTTTCAAGGCGCATGAGCCCACAGAATTGACTGAAGGTATTTCACAAGCCATCATTGATGCAATCATTACAATAAACAAAGTCATTGACAGCAATAATCAGCTTGTATCCAACTTCGCCAATGCAAAGCGATATGCCATCAAGCAGGTACGGCTTCATTTTGTGCAGGAGTTCGTTGACGAGCAGAAATCGGCTGGCCTTGAAGCTAGGGTGAACAGACTCAACACCAAGCGAGCACGTCTTAATCGTTTTGATACGGTCGTGCGGCAAGAAGCTGGCAAGTTGAGAGCCATCATTAGTCAGGCACATCATGGACGTGATGAGATCAATAAGCGTTTAGTTTGCATGTTGGGTAGCGAAGCTGTGCAGATCAAGGTAATCCCTGATGGAGAGCAGGAGCGATTTCATCTTATGAGAAAGAACGGTAAGGTCGCAAGAAACCTTAGTGATGGCGAAAGAACTGCCGTTGCTTTTGCCTACTTTCTCACCAAACTCCAGGAGCTTAAACCTGAAGAATTCAAACAGAGCATTGTATACATTGACGACCCAATCTCAAGCCTGGATGCTAACCATATCTTTCAGGTGACAGCCGCTATTAAGAATATTTTTTTTGGCAAGGATGATGCAGGTGCATGGTCAACCAATTGCAAGCAGTTTTTTTTGTCCACACATAACTTTCATTTCTTTCATTTAATCAGAGAGTTAGAGCCGAAGAAATCCGCAAAAACATCTCTTTATTTTCTCAGAAAAATTAGTCTAACGCAATCACTGTTGGGCAACATGCCTGCATCGCTTTGCAAATACTCGTCTGAGTATCACTTCTTATTTGATACTATCTATAAATTCCACAATGCGCATGACAAATGTTCTCAGGAAATTTTGATGCTATTGCCAAATGCAGTTAGAAGGTTTACGGAACTCTACACTTACTCCAGAATTCCGAGCGATATTGATTACTCTGTTGATCGACGCGCTGAAATTCTGTTTGGCCCAGAACCTGCCAAGCGAATTTTAAAAGTCTTGCATCACTTTAGTCACGCTAATAATTTTGACTGTATAATCGGAAATAATGAGCTAATTTTTGACATGGAGTACGCAATCTGCGAACTTCTTTCCTGTATTGAAGATAATGACCCTCTGCATTGGAACGCTCTTGTGCAGTCAACTTGCATATAAAAAAAAATTAAAAATGCTAAAAATTATACATTTGTACTTATAAATGAGAAATATTTGCAATTAATACTCAAAATAGATATAATGTAAAAATTATAAATTTTAATTAAATAAATATGATTTTTAGCGAAATAGATGCTTTTGCATCAATCTTTGAAAGAATATATAAAATATTTAAAAAAATAAAAAATAAACATATTTTAAAAAATGATACAATTTCACTACGTTTTATAAGTCTGTTTGAAGCTCATGGAATTCACAGAAATCAAATTCCAAGAGCATTTAGACACAATATCACACTATCTTCTGTTCAATCTGATAAGGATCTTATATCTGATCTTACTGAACAAGCTCTTGTTGATGCTTGTATTCTTTTTAATGTAAACAGAGAGTGGCTTGATGGGGCTGATAACCAAGTTTATCCCACATATGACTTCTATAAAAACCCAAAGGAATTCGAAAGATTTGTCGACACTTTACTTTCTAAATCTCAATACAAAATTGACGGCGTATTACTTGTGCCGTGTGAAAAAAAATCCGGACAAGAGTCGTTGCTTCTTCTTCAAGAAATAGTTGGATATATAGAAGAAAATCCTTATTATAGATACTATTTGATTAACAATTGGTTTTATTCATACTGGAAATCTAGAGCGTATTTAACATCTTGCATAGCTACTTGTTGTTCAAGAAAAATTCTTGTGAAAGGATTATATTTACCTTCTTCTACTATAAAAATAATTTCTAGTGGCAATACTCTCATGCCTATGGGAAAATGTGGGATTTATCATTTTTGCGGAAAAAAATGGCATCCAGAAGACATGATATTATTACCTGATGAATTTTTAAAAGGAATTAATCCAGAAATTAACAAATTTGGATTGAAGGCTGGATTACAAATGTGGCTTGAGTTAGAGTCAAATGGTCATATGAAATCTGGTTTAGAAGACAAAGATACTAAAATTAAATTTAAGGCAAAATTAGAAAAAATAGCAGAACGAGGCGGTTGATACCGACTCTTATGGCTCGTCGGTTACTTCCGTTGACACGAAAAGGATCATGACGAAGCGCATTTTGGAATGCACGCTTTGAATATTCAATTCAATGCTACAGCACGGGATAGATGACCTTTTTCATGAGCTCATAGGCAAATTTCATATCATCCTCGGTGCTATCCATCCCTCGTAGCCATCGAATTTCAAGCCCAAGATAGTTTGCCCAGCAAACCCCTCTTTTAAAGTCACGCCACTTATTATTTTTTGCACATATCTCAATAAATTGATTGACTAATTTATACTGGTGCTTCCCAGCGGAGTACTTTGCTTGCTCAAATGCGCTTCGAAAAAAGGGATAGGCTTCATCCCATTTTTCCTGGCGATAATAGTAGGCTCCCCATGACCAGTTCGCCAACCATTCCAGATTTTGCTCAAGATTTTCTTTTTTTAATTCCAATCCGTAGTTTTCGACACACTCTCTCGTTGTTGTCCCAGTATTCTTTAATTCCAATCCTCTGGAATGAAGTTCAAAAAAACGTGGCGGATACCACTTATTCACAGCGATTCTTCTTTGAAGGAAGTACTGACCTGCATAGAAGCTATCCATATGTGTCGCCAAATAACGAAGCTCAAGGAGACCGGGCTCTGAATTTGCGTGTTCTTGCGCCCACGCTTGAATCTTTGGGATGTTTCTGATGAATGAAGCTTCAAAGTCTTCCCAGAATGCTTGAGAGTTCTCCCACCAGATTCTATCCATTTGACTCTGCTTGGTTATTCCCCACGATCGTCGGATTTTATCGACATGATGACTGAGTCGACGTGAATTTTTCCTGAGTCGACGGTCCTGCCTCTTGAAATCGTCGACAACAGTTTCCAAGAAATCTTGCCCCAAATTCTCGTAGAGCATTTTTGAAATGACCGTCGATATCCGTGCGATAAAAAGGACAATCCGAAAACTTACACGCGTTTTCTCATCAATCTTCCTTCGATGTTTTTCCTGCTGGGTGGATGCCATCGCTTTCAGTGAATCATCGAGATTCTGAAAAAGGCTCTCCAAGCTCGGCACTCTTTTCCCTTTTTGCCACTCAGAGGCATTCTCAAGATTTTGGTTTAGTCGATAATATTGGAAATCACCTTTTTTTTCTAGATCATTGTGGTCAGGGCAATGAAAGTGTGTCTGGTTGATGTTGAGAGAAGTGTATATCCATTTGAAAGCCTTGCCTAAAGGCCATTCTATTCTGCTTTCATCCAATTCCGGGAGCCACCAGTATTTTTCCTCCGGAGCAATGAGTCCGGCAACAGGTATATTGAACATAGAAAAATACTTATGCTGAGCAAAGACAATCGTGTTCAATAGAATATTCCCAATCAGCCATTTGTAGACATGTTTTCTATGAATACATGCCCCGTCGTTCTTCACCTCCACTTCATACTTATTAAATACAAGAAGGATGGAATAAAAAATTGCGTTAGCGATACGTTCGTCGTCAATGAACGCTTTAAGATTTTGGCGAAAAATTTCAAACAACTCGTTTAAGCTCTCAGAAATATTGCCTTCTTCATTTGCTAGGCGTTGCAACTTTTTTTGAACTGTTTTTTTTTTCTCAAAATCCAAAGGAATTATATCTGTAGTATTAAAGATAAACTTCAATACTTCTCCAAGTGTTGGGAATGAATATTTCGTCATATTTGAGAATGAAATGTAGTCCGTGAGGAAAATCTCACGGACTACTAGAAATTATTTACCTTTTCCGCCGCCGCTAGAGCCTCGACTAGGAGCACTCCCACGACCGCCGTTAGAGCCACTACCGGGAGCACTTCCACGACCGCCGCCCGAAGGTCTACCAGTTGTGCTTGGCCAGTTGCCGCCAGGGCCTGGATGACTCGAAGAACCTCGCCCGCTGTTACCTTTCGACATCGCTTTTATCCTTATTACTGGTTGTTCTGCGTCGTCCATTCTTCCCAGCAAAAAGACTGGACCGCTTCAAGAACCCAGCAATTACACCGAGACGATGAAGGCAGTCTTCCGGAATATTGGCGACAAGGATTTAGAGGATGTGAAAAAGCCGGGTAGAAAGTCAAGGAAGTGTTGAACCCCTTTCAGTGACCAGCGGTGCAGATGGGCTGATGTCTCACATCTTAAATCTGGGCATAGGGCCTGCTAGACGGAACCTACCGACGTAAATTCAGACTCGATATGATATGAAGCTGAAGCCCCGGACATATGCGGCTGGAAGTCATCTTCCAGCCTACAGCATTCCTCATAATCAAGCAGGTTGATCCGAACATGATTGTCGTCATTCCTGTCTCGTCTTTGGTCCAACCCCTGACCGAAATCAACACCGGCGATGTCCGTTAGAATATGCCTATCATGGGCATCAATACCGTGCTCTTTCTCAAAGTAGACGGTAAAATTCACCCTGAAACCTGATGGAACAAGGTGTGGGATTTGATCCACACATTCCCGCTGAAAATAACTAGCCAATCGTTGTTGCTCCGCTGGTTCAGGGAGCGTACCTTTTGCCCACCTTCCTTTCAAAGCAGTACAAATCTGAATTTCCGCGACTGAATGAACGCAGTCGGCAGAGGTCAGCACGTTGATAATTTCTGTAAGCACATTATAAAATCGTGGTTCCATCAGAAAGTAGGGATCAATGAGGACGATTCGCTTTGATCTCATCAACAATGGGGCAATGGCTGTCACAATATCCTGCGCGGTCCGTGTTACCCGGCAAGTCCGTTTGCAATTCCAGCGAGGATCGTCTCCAGCCACGATGTGGTCGAAAGGTATGACCCGCTTATGATTTCGAGGATTGTCGCTGGTGAGTATGCCATGGAATTGGATTCTTGCATCCTCATCCTCCGCTTCTTGAAGCCAATCTCCGCCGTTAAAAATTGAATGCTCTCGTTTCACTGAGTGCCGTAGGAGCCAGTCTTTTAAAAGCGCCTCAAGCTTCATACGATCTTTATCAGAAGCCCCACCCAAGAGCTGCATAACTTTCTGCTTCCATTTACGTGGATATTGGGAAAGCACCCGACCGGTGTCGTTAAACGCATCTCTCAGAAAACCGTACTGTCGGGGGTACTCCGCGACAAGGACGCTCGGATCAAGGGCGTATTCCTGAATCATGAGAACAGTTCCTCTGATCTTTCCGCAAAGAAACCACCTGGCCAGCGGGTCAAGAAGTCACCGTCCTTATCAATGAGAATTTCCTTGAAAACCGTGCCTTCCTCAGTTGAACGGATGTGATAAATCGCCACTTGCTCCGGGTCCAATTCAGGAGCGTTTGGGGGCAGTTCGTTACTCGACGTCTGACGAATCCGCCGCATGATTCTGAGCATCAAATGCTCACTATGAGTCTCGATGATGAAACAGTTTTCTTTAGTCGTGCTTTCATGGATAAATAGATCTCCAAGTCCGACCTGAAGCTTCGGATGGATATGGAGTTCGGGCTGTTCAATAGCCAAAATGGTGTTGTGGGTAATAAGCGAAGCGACAATAACTGGTAGTACCTGAGAAATACCGACACCTACGTCATGAGGCATGACTTTGATATTTTTTGCCTCCTCGACCAAATATAAGCGTTTTTCAGGCTTTTGAGCCAATACAATATCCAATTCGTCTTGGTAGGCGTCCAGACTTCTACCTGCCCGAATAGCCGCCATGAGACGACCGTTTTCATTAATCCGGCGAAACTCTTCCATCTCAAGACGATAGCCACTATCTAGTCGCTCATCACTTGCGAACCATTGATTCGTTTTTTTGATTAAATCTTCCCCTTGACAATAAAGAGCATCCCAAGCCGCAAGTCCGTTTGCCCATCTCGAAGGATCGGGTGATTTTATTTCACTATTGTTTCGCTGAGGAACTTCTCGAATCGGGCCAAGGTAGCACATTCTTTCCAGATCATTACGAATCATCTCTCCAGGACCAGTTATAAGTGACGTCAAGCAGCTTGAGATGATCAGCGGAGGTACTTTCTGCAAATCGCCATCGCTAGAAAAGTCCACGAATTCAAATGAATCAGACAAAGGCAACAGTTGGTTCCATTTAGGCATTGGAGAGATTAAGCTTCTAAGTATTTTTCCATCTGTTGAACTATAACCATCAATGTCGACCACATTGTGGTTTTGACTTGGTTCGATAAATAAATATTTTAGAAGAGTGCCTGAAAAATCGTGTCTACCATCATCTTCAATGGCCACCGCAAAAAAAGAATTCTTGCAGAGATCTCTAATTTCACAGCACCCATCCCAATAAATTGCATTAAATGGATTTAAAATTAGCTTAACCTGTTCATCTCCGGGTATTAATTCAAGTTTAGCTAGCGGTTCATCATTAGCTAACACCTTATATTCTGTGATAGCAGGTCTGCCTGCAAAAGAACTACGTCTATCCTTATCTATTACTTGAATGGTAATCGACAAAGAAATAGTCTTGATCTTATTGACGGCAAGCTTGAGTTCATGCTGTTCCCATTCCCAAAGATTTGCTTCAGCATCATAATAATCAGGCAAAGACTCAGCAGATAGATCGAGATCAAAAGTGATCTTAATTGGGAGGCTTTGATCATGTTTGTAGACAAGATTACTGAATCCGCCCAGATCCATGCTACCACCGAGCAGGGTTTTATCAGGATCTGTATTCTGCCGTAAAAAAATTTCGCGGGCATAGTGCAGCGCTTGGACAACTGTACTTTTGCCGGCACTATTCGCGCCAAAGAGCATGGTCAGGGGCTTCAGCTTGATGCGGCACGGCCCCTTGATGCCTTTGAAATTTTCCAGCGTGATGGCGGTAATAACCATGAGTCTCTCCTGACTATTAAGCGGCAAGCCACAATGTGGCGATCTCTGTACATGCAGCCTGTACGTGTTGCATGTTGCGTTTATAGGCCTTGGGAGCATGTGCGACCTTTCCCGCGAACACGTCCACAACAAAGCAGTTGTGCGGCTTCACGGAGGTCTCTGACGACAACATTTCGGCCAGGTATCGATAGAGCACCGTGCCAACAATGGGCATGGCATCATCGGAAAGCGGGTGCGTTTTACCGAGGTAGAGTTTGATGCCGCCCACGATGGCGCCAGATTCGGAATCGGTGAGCAACACTTCTGGCCGGACGCTTACATCCATACCCGCCATGTTCAGCTTGGGAACCGAATTCTCACCTTCAACCGGAGTATAGCCGTTGGTAGGCACCTGTTCCGCGATGTTGAGAAAAGAAATCAGCGCTTGGGTGCAGAGGTCTGCGGTTTGTCCTTCCCAACTTTCCTGATTCGCCATGGCTGAGAGAGAAGCTATTTCCCGTTGCAACTGGTCCGTGTTGGGTCTGTGTATGGTGAAATATGCCTTGATGGCCTGTTCGGCCTTGGCATATCGCGCCACAATGAAATCCTTGGGCTCACGTTGTTCCTTAATGATGGTACTCCGGCGCCCCGGCAAGGGGGCGGAAAGATACTCCCCGAGTTTGTTCAAAGACATGCGAGGATTCGTACGTTCACGCTGCGTATACATATCGAGAAACTCCCTGCTGGCGACCGGAGTCGCCAGCATGCAAATTGTTCAACTCTGTGGATTAATCGCGACGATCATCCACTTCTTTGGCAACGCCTTTGAAAGGTTTGCCGTCTTCTTTGACGTCCATGAATCTTCCGGTCTCAGTGTCTCGTTTAACCCATTGAGCGGTATTAGGGTTTTGCACCTGCGTGCGACCATTGATGCTACCTTGTCGGTATCCTTTGCCTGTGTTTTTGGCCATCTGTGGCCTCCATAAGAGTTAGAGAGTTACAGACATAAGGCAAAGCTTTGCTACAAATCCCCCCGGAACGCGCGTTGTTGGAGGGAAGAAAAAAGTATTTCGGCATTTGAGTTTTGGAGTTTGAACTCGCGCAAAGTTCTTGTTGCGAAATGCTGACAAATTTTCGAAAAATTTTCTTGTAGATCAATAGGCGGCACAACGAGTTTTGTTTCCTTCACTTTTGAAATGCTTATTGTATTTAGGCCTGATGTTGTGCGCCCAGAGCGAAGCATTTGCATCCGACCTGCTTGAGAATTGATATAGTAACTTACAAATTCAGGTGTTGTCTTTGTTTTGTCTACCCTTACACAGATCAGGTGATTTTGATGCAAGCAGTTTTCGATGCTACCGTCCCAAACTGCGCATCTGCCGATCTCGTTTTTGTTTCCATGCCCCTCAACGATTAGAATATCTCCAACTCTGAGAAGAGCTTTGTCGCACTCATTTTTTGTGACTCTTAAAGTTTTGATCTCTGCCAAATTGAGGTATTCGCGAAAAACATTTGCTACTCGCAAATAAGGCATCTCGATAGGATACTTGTTTCTCTTCGATGAGAGGGAGAGACCTCCGTGAACTGTCGCAATGTCCTTGATGTTAGATTCATCCCACCCCATAGAATTCGTCAGCGGATCACCGAACATTTTTTGAAAAACAGAGCGCAAGAAGGTGTCGGCCAGTGCAATGGCATCCTGACGCTTGCGGCGAATGGAGTCGGCCTTGTCCAGGATTGTGGCAATGCGTTTTTGTTTGGGCAGGGGTGGAAGGGGGACTTCTATCTCCTTCAAAACAGAAAGAGTAATCCCTTTAACCGTTGCTCCTTTCCCTAATGACTCGATGTAGGCGGAGTTTGCATTGATGAAATGGTATAAGTAGGGAGGATAAACCTCATCCGAGCAATAAACTGCTTTTAGGTCTTGGTTAATTGCAACGTCTATTTCATTTATAACAGCTTTCCCAAGCGCCATCCTTGTCGCCATAATGATATTCCCTTTGGGAATAATTTTGGTTGCGCTGTTCTGAACCCCTTCCTCGGATATATTATCGACGGTTTTAGCTAGGATCCTGCAATTCAAATCCTTCACTGAGGCCCATGGGATTCCACCGTTCCAATAATCAGGATTCTTTTTGTCAGGAGTCCCACCACCGACAAAGGTTACGATTTCTCCTAAGGGTTTAGTGGTATTCATCTCAACATCCCTTTCAGCTCTTTCAGGTCGTCCAAAATATCAGCCTCCAGTGTTTCTATCTTCTCGATAATATTCTGGGGCTCATCGTAAATCTGCTCTTCGCACTTCTCTTCCTTGTAGCGGATAATGGAAAGGTCGTACTTGCTGTCCACGATATCCTTTTTGGGGATGAAGAAAGCCTTGGCACTCCTGTAGGTGTCCTTCGCAGGATTACGGTTTTTCCACCGCTCCAAAAGGTCGGGCAGGTCATTGGCCTTGACCTTGGTACGCTTGTCGTCAAGAGAGAAGCCGTCGTTCTGCACGTCGTAGAAGAAGACGTCCCGCGTGTCGCCGCCCTTGGAGAAGATAAGGATGCCGGTAGAAACTCCTGCATAGGGCCTGAACACCCCACTAGGCAAAGAGATGACTGCTTCCAGCTGGTTTTCCTCCACCAGGGCCTGGCGCAGCGCCAAGTGCGCTTGGGAGGAGCCGAACAACACGCCATCCGGCACGATGACCGCAGCCCTGCCGCCCATCATCAACATGCGCAAGATAAGTTGGACAAAAAGCAGTTCAGTCTTCTTGGTCTTAACCTTTTTGACTAGGGCAGGGTGTACCCGGTCGAAGTCAATCGCGCCTTTGAAAGGAGGGTTGGCCAAGATGACGTTGAAAGCGTTTTCCGATTTCTCAGGATAATTGTCCGTGAAACTGCTGGCCAATGTGTCCTGATAGTGAATGTTTGGGACTTTGACTCCATGAAGAATCATGTTCATAGCTGAAACACGCAGCATGGTGGCGTCAAAATCGAATCCGGTAAGGAATCCGTTATTCACGTTATCCTTCTGTGTCTGCGTCAGCTTATCTAATGAGTATATTATTCCTGTTTCCTCGGACTCAAAGATACCTTCATCGGATGTATACGTCTCCATCATATGATGGAGGGTTTCGACCAGGAAACCGGCGGTGCCACACGCCGGATCACACACCTTCTCATCGGGCTTGGGGTCGATCAGTTTGACGAGGGTGTGAATGATATGGCGCGGGGTTCGGAACTGTCCGGCAATACCCGCCTGATTCAATTTGCTGAGAAGATGTTCATACAGGTTGCCTTTAGTATCACCGCCTCCGACCAAAGGCATCTTGTCCACTGCGTTGACGGCGAGTTCCACCAGCTCAGGTTTTTGAATCATGAGCTGTGCCCCTTTCATAAAGGAGCCGTATCCCTCAACCTGTTCAAAATGCTTGAACACCTCATCGCGCAGCAAAGGGAGAAGTTGCGCACCGGTCTTGTCATTGAAGTCGCTCCAACGTAGATGCTGTTGGTCCTTCTTGAAAATCCGATGCTCTTCCTTCAACTCTTGTCCCGTCCGTTTGGCGATCACCTCATACCTAGTCTCCGTGATGTCCAGAAGTCGGGCAAAGATCAGATACGAGATCTGTTCAATGACCGTGATGGGGTTGGTGATGCCGCCGGAATGAAAATCCAGCCAGAGATTGTCCAATTTGCTCATAATATCTTTCTCAGGAGAGGTCATTTACAGCTCAGTTCGTTTGTAGGTTTCAGGGTCAAATGTTGTTACTATATCGATGATCGCGTCGATCTGTTCATCATTGTCATGAAACACACCGTCCAGGCCATTGGCGTGCAGGTCGGTGAAAGGGGCGTCGTAAAGCTGGGCAACCTTAATTGCGCCGTTTTTGCTAATGATACGCTGCAAAATTGTCAGAAAATGACTTTGCATTGGGTCCAGCCGGTAGTTGGACTGAAAGTCGGCGAATTTCTCCTTTACGACCTCGATGTCCATGCCCACAATGGACCGAAGGATTACGTCCAATGGGGCCGCTTCAGGATAAAATTCGAGTAGGTCGTCGTACTCGACATTGGGTACCTGAGCCACAGCCATGGAAAGGACGGACTTCATTTCCCCTTCACTCACAGGCTCCCCTGTCCGGATTTTCTTGAGTGTGACGTTCTCAGTAAACAGAGGTTCAAGTACCGCATGTAGCCGACGGCGATAGGCCTCCATGTCCATGGCGGTCAGGGTGGTCTTCCGGCGCTGGAACTGAATACCACCATCTTTGACG
>JABNAD010000871.1_pt1 | contig 13884 bp, 15 predicted proteins | sample 7240381 | NCBI WGS metagenome assembly JABNAD01 (sample SAMN11332834, study PRJNA596920) | anaerobic digester metagenome | biome: digested sludge; isolation source: digested sewage sludge-derived enrichment culture grown on H2/CO2 | place: Germany: Goettingen
TTGACGAAGAACTCCCCCGCGGACCGGAAATCAGGAAGCCCCGGCGTCCGTCATTCATCAGTATCTTCCGCACGCTTCCATGGCATTATGGCGTGAATGATTTCAAAGATCCTTCGGCATTCAGCTTCAGTAATGATACGGCAACATTCCTTTTTAAAGAATACACCAATGCCCGGCGGGTGGTTCTTTCGGGAACTTTCAACAACTGGAGTACCCGGAAGCAGCCCATGCGGAAAACCAGCGAAGAATGGACCTGCCGGGTACATCTGAAGCCTGGAAAATATCTCTACAAGTATATTGTTGACGGACAATGGATTCCTGACCCTGCCAATAATATGGAAGAATATGACGGACAGGGCGGCTCCAACAGTGCAGTTTATTGTTACAACCATGCCTTCAGGCTTGCCGGATATCCGAAGGCAAAAAGAGTATATGTGGCCGGCAGTTTCAACAACTGGAACCGGAATCAACTGCAGATGCGCAGGACAGAAGGCGGGTGGGAACTGCCCATGTTTCTGAACCCGGGAACCCACGCGTATAAGTATATTGTTGACAGGAAATGGATAACCGATCCCGGCAATCCGGTAATGCGCGACAATGGCAGCGGCTCTTTCAATTCATACGTGGGCATAGGCGATACAATGATATTCAGGCTCAGCGGATTTAAGACCGTCGGTAAGGTTTACCTGGCCGGAAGTTTCAACGCGTGGAACCCCAATGAGCTGCTGATGGACAAAACGGACAGCGGCTGGGAACTGGCTTACCACCTGGCTCCGGGCATTCACGAGTACAAGTTTATTGCTGACGGGCAATGGATGCCCGATCCGGCCAACCCTGCAAGCGTCGGGGAAGGCGTTTTCGAAAACTCCGTGCTCACCTTCAAGCCGAATTATACTTTTACCCTGGCCCTGTTTACGGATGCGAAAAAAGTGATTGTTACCGGAAGCTTCAACGGATGGCGCGAAGACGCCTGCGTGATGACCCTGAAAGACGGGGTGTGGACTTGCCCGGTATTTCTCGGCCCCGGGAAACACACCTACAAGTTTATCGTAGACGGACAGTGGATGATTGATCCGGCCAACGAAGTCTGGGAAGCCAACGCGCAGGGCACCGGCAATTCCGTACTTTGGGTGGAACCATAAAAGACCTCATCTACATCCGGGATTCTGTAATCCTGGATTTCCGGAAGCCTTGTCAAACCGTTTCAGGATGCGCCTGCTGTGCCTCAAACCACCGCAGCAGGAAAATGTCTATGATCAGCACAAGCAGGTTCCAGATCACCAGGGCAGATAATCCGGCGGAGGTAAACAGCCAGGTCATATCGAAGGAGGTGATCAGGGCGGAGACCACGCTGCAGCAACCGTTGATCAGAAACAATGTTTTCAGCAAAGTTCCGGAACGGTTTTTATCAAAAGTAAAGGCCATCAGTATAAATGAAAGCCCGATTCCGCCCCATCCGTACATTTCGAGCGCCCAGGCAAAGGAGCCGGGATTGGCCATGGTGAAGGCCGGTAAAATGGATGCTGTTTCAGGGGGATAGTGGGTAGCCAGGTAAGGAATGTAGGTGGTCTGAATGATGTAGTTGATAAATACCACAGCCGTAAATACTGTATTTACGATCAGTCCTGAAAGTGCATAGATCTTCTTTTCGGCGCGGGACAGGAAAAACAGCGAGACAAAGGTGAGCAGCGAGCCAATTACAAGAAAAAATCCCAGAAAAAACGTTGCGGTCTGTAATGGGTGAAAAGATTCCGCAAACAATGCAGCGTCGCGCCAGGCGGGCTGCGGGTACAGCCACAGGGCCAGCAACGGAAATACCAGGCCCGAAAAAACAACCCCGGAGATATTCATATACACGGCAAAACGGCCAAACCGGATTGCCTGCATGTTCAATAGCTCATTCATAACTGGTCAGGGTTTTGACAGTTTCGAAAAATATTCTTTGATCAGGGCGGAATGTTTCCCGGCAAAATAGTTTCCCGGCATGTTTCCGCATGCAGGACATTTCATGTCATAGGAAGTATTGGCATTCCCGCATGCCTGACATGCAAAATGAATTTCCATTTCCTTCATCCACACTTCAGGACCAATTTCGGCAATCCGGGCCTGCGATTCCCATAATTCTGCCCGGTGCGGCATCATAGCCTGGAAGTCTCTTAACGTTTCGCACGGATATTCGTTGCAGGACCCACAAAAATCAACCCCTTTTCCCGCGGCACAGCTTACCATTTTACATTCCCGGCACCAGGCTGTTTTGGTGTTTGACCGGCATCCGCGGCAACGGGTTTCTTCGACCGGTTGATTGAGCCGGACAGCATATTGCGCCAACTTCTCTGTGTCATTGGATTGCGTTGCCAGATAAATTCCGCAGGCTCCGCAATAGAGGCCGCATACAGCAGCCTTTTCCGGTATCAGGTAATTTTCCATTTCTCAGCTATGTTATGTTACTCATTAATGACAACTACCGATTCAACCTCAACGTTTCCTTTAATCATTGCCCAGACAGGACAAATCGACTGCTCAGAAAGTGCTATTGCTTTTTCCGCATCGGCTGTTTTTACATCGGGAGATTTGATGTAGTATTCCACCTTTATTGAAGAAAAAGATGTAGGATGTTCCGTGCGACGGACACCACTTACTTTCATATCGAATCCGGTGATGGTTTTCTGCATCCTCCGAAGCAGGGTGAGTACCGCACCGGCAGCACAGGCGCCGAAGCTGATCAGGAAGAGCTGCAGGGGCATATAGCCGAGTCCGTCGCCGTAAGGCGGGATGTAATCCGTATCAATGGGTTCGAAGTTACCGGCTTTTCCGGTAATGTGCAGTTTGCTGTTGACCAGGCTCAGCGCCGCTTCGAGCGGGACTGCGGTGGTTGCATTGGCCGGGGCGTTTGCATTCATGACTGTTGATCTTTGATGATTATTCACTTGTTTGAACTTCTCAATGATGCGGCAAATGTATTGTCAGGACAATAAGAAATAAAACAAATACCTTTGAAGTGCAGATAATCAGCAGCGAAACGCAATATCAGCCGGATGAACCGTTTACGGGTTTCCGGGGAGGTTTAACTCCTCCCCAACTCTATCATCCGGATCATCTCAAACTGCTTTCCTTTCAGGGGCAATCCGCTGGCAATCAGGAATTCCGTATTGGCTATACAAGCACCATCCGTATTGATTGCCTTAACTGAAGGGTGGTTATTTTTTTTGAGCAATTCCATCAGAAGCAGGCTGCCCACCCCTCTCCTTCGGAAGTCAGGATGCACGGCAAGCTGGGTAAGGTCGCCGGTAGATGGCTCCAGGATACCATAGCCGGCAAAATCCGATTCCGCAAATGCGCCCAGGATAATGTAATCCTGTTCCTGCCGGCGGATACTTTCAAAACTGTTCTGCCATGAGGGATGAAAATCCCACATCGGCATTACTTCTTTAGTCAGGGGCAGGGGAATCGGTTTGCAGACCAAATCCGGATCGGGATTCTTACAGCAGGGTTTAATGGATCCGGCAGGCGCCACAAAATAATTGAATTCACGGGTAACCCTGAATCCCTGCTTTCGGTAAACCTTCACGGCCGGTTCGTTGTGCTGCAGCACTTCAAGCAGGTATTGCCGGATGCCGGCACCGGCCAGATAAGGCAACGAAGCTTCAAAGACCTGAGAAGCCAGGCCCCTGCCCCGGTATTCCTTCAGGGTACCCGTACCGGTGTCGTAAGCCGTGGGCACGCCCTGAAAAATTCCGGTTCCGTTGAAGGTGAAACTCACCAGCCTGCCTTCGTCAAATGCCCCAAACGAAAGGGAAGCGTTAAAACCCCGCCGCTGAAGCATGCGGATATGCTCCTCCCGGTTTACAGATATTTCGTAATCCGCAAACGCGGCGTCAAAAGCTTCAAACAGCGTGTCAAAACTTATATTCCCGAGGTTCTGAATGGTGATCATGGTAACAGATATTATTATTTCTTAAGGGTTTTTCTGATTGCATAGACGATCTCGTCCTGTAACTCACCGTTCTTGATCAGTACCTTTTCGAATCGGACCTCCGGGATGAAACCGGCTTTTTCGAGCACCCGCTGCGATGCCAGGTTGGTGCCGAAGGGGCGTGCGTAAATGCGGGTAATATCAAAGGTTTTGAAACCATAATCCACCATCCGGCGGATGGCAGCGGTCATAATGCCTCTGCCCCAGAATGCCTCTGACAACCAATACCCCATTTCGGCATTCAGCCGGTGGATATCCTCCTGCGGGAAAATCCCTATGCACCCTACCGCTTCTCCGTCAACATCAATGGCAAAAACAGATGGCGGGTCTTTTGCCATGGCCATCTTCAGGAACCCTTCGCCGCTCTCACGCGTGTAGGGATGGGGAAACTGATCGGTAAGCCGGTCGGCAATCTTCCGGTTATCTGCATGTTTCATCAGGCTTTCAAGGTCTGTCAACTGCCATTTTCTCAGGGTAAAAGATTGCATTGAAAATTGGATTTAAGTTTGTCTGAATTTCCGGTATTCCGGAAATCATCTGATTATGGTTCAGAAACCTGATAACCTGGGATGTCGTCAACAGGGTGCAGACCCATAGCCTGAATCATTAATAATCCTTCCAAAGCCTGTGTAAGGATGCAACTCCCTGATGGCAAACCGGATCAATCCATTGCTTACCAACGGCAGGCTGGCCAGCACGGACTCGGCTTTTTCCCTGCTCCCGCATTCCAGCACCAGCACGGCGTAATGGTTTTCATCAAAATAAAGTTCGCGGATGCATCCTTCAAGGTACAGTTCATGGGCCCTGAAAGCCTCACTGCGCAGCAACTCAGGAGTAAACGCCTGTCCGTCTGCTCCGGTATCCTGTTCAATGGCAAGATATTTCATGGTTATGAGAGATTAATTTCTCCGGTAAGATAAAGTTTTGCCTTTCCACCGATCAGGCAGCGTACTCCCAGATCGGTGCAGCTGAGCGAGCCGCCTCTTTTTGAGAGTTGCAGGGCAGTCAGTTCCTTTTTCCCCAGCCTGACCGACCACAGGGGAGTAAGTGAGGTGTGGGCGGAACCCGTTACCGGATCTTCGCTGATGCCTACGCGGGGTCCGAAAAAACGGGAGACAAAATCAGCAGTATCACCAGGGGCGGTAACGATCAGTCCCCGGCAATCAAGCTGGTTTACCCTGTTAAAATCAGGAGACAGCTGCTTTACCGCACTTTCATCTTCCAGCACGGCAATCAGATCGGATCTCCCTTTCCAGGTTTCCACCGGGATCGATCCGATGGCCGCCTGTATTTCATCTTCAAGCGACACCCGCTCCAGCGTATCGGAGGGGAAATCCATCAACAGCAAATCATCGCGCCGAGCCACTTTCAGCACTCCGCTTCTTGCGGAGTGAAAGGTAATCTCCTGCCCGGAAAAACCCAGGCATTCAAACAATACATAAGCCGATGCCAGGGTGGCATGACCGCACAAATCCACCTCCACCGCCGGAGTAAACCAACGTATCGCATAATCACCTCCTGCCGGGATGATGAAGGCGGTTTCGGCCAGGTTGTTCTCTGCTGCAATGTTTTGCATCAGGGCAGCCGGAAGCCATTGATCCAGCGGACACACCGCCGCCGGATTGCCTGCGAACAGCCGGTCGGTAAAAGCGTCTACTTGAAATAGTCTGATTTTCTCCATAATCCTGATTTTATTCTGAATTTATCAAATATCTTAAAATTCCCCGGAAAGCACAGGGCCTGAACCTGAAATTTTCACTACTAAGGAATCAGGAGATATTAACTCCAGACGCCAGTTAAGCAAGGTTCCGGATGCTGCCTGAAGGAGAAAACCGTTGTTCGTCAGCACCTTTTGCGAAGCAAGATTGTCTTTTTCAGTTGATGCACAAATAGCCCTGATCTCCGGTCTGCCGGCCGCCCAGCCGATCAGTCCGCCAATGGCCTCAGTCATAAAGCCGTTTCCCCTGAATTCCTCGTGAATACCGTATCCGATTTCTATGGTTCCTGCCGCATCGGGCCTCCCCATCAGGCAAAAGTCACCCACCATCACCCGCCGGGACTTTAAAACTATATTCCAGAGGGTAAAATATAAGTAATCAGTTCCCGCACCGGCAACATTGGCAAGGATAGATGTTTCGAGCGCTTCCTTCAGCTCGGGAGTCAATCCGGCGGGCAACGACTGCACGTTCAGTTCCTGCTCCAGCGAACGGTCAGCCAGGCTGTATTTCAAAAGCTGTGCGTATGAAAGTGGCCTGATAAGCAAACGTTCTGTTTCGATCATGGACGATCAGATTGATTAAAAACGATTTGCGCTGAAAAAGCCTTTCGCAGCATCATGACCAGATAAATACGGAAAATCCCGGGGCTCTGTTCCGGTGCTGAAAATTACAAAAATGCAGCATATCCCGCAACATCACAAAAGAATCATGTTGGACGGCATGGAACTGTCGGTGAAAAGCCATCCCCGCAAGATGAATTGCTATCTGACTCCGTTAAAATCCTTTTAAACCCTGAATACTTTTTCAGCCCGCCGAAAAAAAGCAAGCGCGGAATTAATCATGGATGCAAATCCCTGTCAACAGGACTACCCGAAAATACGGATTTTAATCAGGGCTCATTTTTCACCTGCTCTTCCGGCTTTTCATACACCTGTTTCAAATGCTTTCTCAGTTGGCTGAATCAATAATGTCCGAAAAACCATCTGGAGATTCCTCAATTTTATATGGAATGACGGGGCTTTCAAGGTGTAAATGGATTGGAAGATGAGAAGGGTGGCGAAGCATTCTCTCTCATCTTTCTTAAGTTGCTAATTGATTATCATTCCGATTCCGCATTTTGCTGGAGAGGATTCTCTGACGCTGTTTTCAATATTTAGCCATACCCTAAAAAAGATATTAATAACACCTATCAACCTCCGGAATCTGTGTGCAAACAGTTAATTGATCCCCGGATTAAAGGATTTGTATCTTAACTTCCTTCAAAGTTTGCAGGGAATACTGATTGAACCTCAGAAAGGCATACAAGGCATGTTGTTCCTCTTTGATTTCCATCCATTGTCCCGACCTGACTTTATAAAATCTTTATACACCCTAAACTCAATTTTGTAAAAGATTTACAGCCGCTGGCCTTATTTTGCCGCATCAATCATTGCATTTGTCATACAGATGGGCAACATTAATTTCCGCGTTGTTTTCAGGGTCATCAGCAACAATCTCTTTATATTGTCTGCCGCTCTGCTTATAAGCGGTGTCGTGGCATTTCTTGCAGGAGAGCAGATTACACCGTTTCTTGCAACAGCCATGCTTTCACTTGCCACCGGCCTGCTGCTTTACTATTCTGCCCGCAGAAGAACGGTTCATCATCCTTTGAGCCGGAAAGAAGCCTACCTCACCGTGACATTTACCTGGTTAATTATGAGCCTGACCGGCAGTATCCCCTACCTGATTTCCGGAACAATTCCTTCAGTAACCGATGCGATATTTGAATCCGTCTCAGGTTTTACAACCACTGGCTCAAGCATTCTCACTGATATCGAATCTCTTCCAAAATCCATACTTTTCTGGAGGAGCCTTACCCATTGGATCGGTGGTATCGGCATTATAGTGCTGGTGATTATCATTATGCCCGCCCTGAAAATCGGCGGTTACCATCTTTTTACGATGGAATCCTCCCTTCAGGAGAAGATCAGTCCAAGGATAAAGACTGTAGGCATTTATCTCTTATATATTTACATTGCGCTAACGGTAGCTGAAATCATCCTGCTTCTGGCCGGAGGAATGAACTTATTCGAAAGCACCTGTCATGCTTTCGGTACAGTAGCAACGGGTGGATTTTCTCCGAAGAACGACAGCATTGCAGGATATTCGCCATACATTCAATATGTTATAACAATATTTATGTTATTTGCCGGAGTCAATTTCATCATTCCTTACTATCTGGTGAAAAAGGATTTTCAAAAAATCAGACAGAATGAAGAGTTCCGGTTTTATCTGGCAGTAGTATTCATTATAGGTATGGTCATTTCACTATCACTGATGACAGATATGGGAAAGCCGGTTGAAATAGCTTTCAGGGAAGGATTCTTTCAGGTGGTTTCCATCATCACCTGCACCGGATTTGCCACTTCCGATTACCTGCAATGGCCGGCTTTTGCATGGATCATCATATTTTTCTGCATGTTTCTGGGCGGAAGCACGGGTTCAACGGCAGGAGGCATTAAAATGGTAAGACACCTGGTTGTGTTGAAAAACATTGGAATTATATTCAAACGGTTAAGCTCTCCCCATGCCATGCTCCCTATCCGTTTAAACAAAAAAACATTGAATGAAGAGGCAAATAACTCCGTGCTGACATTTGTCACGCTCTACCTGATGGTTTTTATTACCGGCAGCGTTTTACTGGTACTGCTTGGTCTCGATGGGGCGACTTCTGCCAGTTCGGTAGCTACCTGTATGGCCGGCATTGGGCCCGGCATTGGCAGCGTGGGACCTGTAAGCAATTTTGCCCATCTGCCGCAGGCCGCAAAAATAATCCTGTCGGTGCTTATGATCACCGGAAGGCTGGAAATATACACCGTATTGATTCTTTTTTCACCTGCTTACTGGAAAAAATAAACCATCATGCAGTTGTCATTTATCCTTAAATTTGAATATGAATACAGGAAAGCCTGAACAAGGCGGAATCAGCGGTTCGCGAAAGCCAGAAACAGGGCAGTACCTTATATCAGCAGCGATAACGGGTATTGCCGCTTCAAGTTGCGCTCCCCTTGCCGGAGGCAGCCATTATCATGTGGTTTCGTTTATCCTGCTTTTCGTGGTTTCCATTATGTCAACCTTTCTGGGGATGGGGCCGGTGCTGCTGGCCGCAACACTAAGTGCCCTGATCTGGAATTTCTTTTTTATCCCTCCCCAGCTTACCTTTCACATCGATAAACCAGAAGACCTATTGATATTCGGGCTTTTCTTCATCATTGCACTGGTTAATGGCATTCTGACCACACGTATCCGCAGGCAGGAAATACTGGCCCGCGAAAGGGAAAAACGCACCGACAGTCTTTTCAGGCTGACACATGAACTATCCAAAGCCAGCGGAACAGATGAGATCGTGGTGATTGCCGCAGAAAAAATTGAAGAACAGTTTTCTGCACCTGCATTCCTGATTCTTCAGGACGGGAACAACCACCTGGGAGTGACAGGCCGTGGCCGGAAAAACATCTCACTATCAGTGACCGAAACAGAAGCAGCCGAATGGGTCTTCAGGCATCTTAAAAAAGCCGGCAATTTTACTGCCCACCCGCTCACAGTAAATTACACCCTGTATCCTTTACAGGGAAATAAAATCAATCCGGGGGTGGTGGCTATCCGGCAAACGGAGGCATTCAACGAAGAACAACAATCCTATTGGGAAACCTTTATCGCGCAAATTACCAATGCGCTGGAAAGGGAATTTCTGGGTGAGCTTGCCCGGCAGGCAAGATTTCTGGCCGAATCAGACCGTCTCTACAAAACCCTGTTCAATTCCATTTCGCATGAGCTCAGGATTCCGGTTGCCACCATAATGGGAGCCTCGGACACCATCCTGAATACGGAAGAATCAGGCAATATGCAAAAGGAGTTGATTGGTGAGATCTTTACCGCGTCCCTCCGGCTTAACCGCCTGATCGAAAACCTGCTGAACATTACCCGGCTTGAAAGCGGCCATATCTCGGTCAGACTGGACTGGTACGACATAAATGACCTGATCAATAAGGTGCTGGAGGAGCTGGAGGATGAGTTAAAACCTTTCTCGGTTCAGGTAATCCTTCCTGATGATATGCCTCCTGTTAAGATTGACTTCGGGTTGATGGAACAGGTACTTTACAACCTGCTTTACAACGCGGCCCAGCATGCTCCCGCCGCATCGGAAATTCATCTTACAGCCGAAACCACCGAAACGGGTTTTGTCCTTCAACTCTCCGATAAGGGACCAGGGTTCCCCGAAACGGCGCTGAAACAGGTTTTTGATAAGTTTTACCGCGTTGACAGTAAAAAAGCGGGCGGTCTGGGCCTTGGCCTTTCCATCGTGAAAGGATTTACAGAAGCCCATAACGGCAGCATCGGCGTTGAAAATGCCCCGGGAGGCGGAGCCAGGTTTACCCTGCACATCCCTTCCGAAAAACCCGACTTTGATATCCCGAACCAGACCATAAAATGAACAACAGCGAAACCATACTGATTATTGACGACGAATTGCAGATCAGGCGACTGCTCGAAATCACCCTTTCGGCCAGCGGGTACCACATCATTGTTTCAGCTACAGGAAAGGAAGGGTTGGTTGATGCGGCGACACACCATCCCTCGCTGATCCTGCTCGACCTCGGTTTGCCTGACATTGACGGACAACTGCTGTTGAAAAAACTCCGGGAATGGTACGCCAAATCAGTGATTGTGCTATCGGTGCGCAATTCGGAAACGGATATTATCCAGGCGCTCGACAACGGCGCCAACGATTACCTGACCAAGCCCTTCAGGACCGGTGAACTGCTTGCCAGGATCAGGGCAGCAGCAAGGGCTGCCCAAAGCCAGCCCGACTCCGCAGTGATTGAAACCGGCTCGCTTAGCATTGACATGGCCAGTCATATCGTACGCAAAAACGGAGAAATCCTGAAGCTTACCGCCACGGAATTCGCCCTGCTCGCGCTTCTGGCCAAAAACAGCGGACGCGTGCTTACCCATCAGTATATTCTTAAAGAAGTCTGGGGGCACGGGTATACCGGCCAGACCCAATACCTGCGCGTGTTTGTGGCCCAACTCAGGAAAAAGATTGAGGATAATCCCGCCCGGCCAGCCCTGCTTATCACAGAATCGGGCATCGGATACAGATTCGGGGAGTGATATCAGTTGAGTTATATATCCCTTTTTTGATTTGTCGAATTATAATTGGTACTATCTATTAATAAAAACATCCGATTTTCTTTTCTCTAATTATTTCAATCAGGAATGCTTCCGTTAGCAATGAAACATTCGTTGAACGGCACAGATGTAAATACTATGTTATATTGAATATATATGTAAATATATATAACAACAACTGATCTTGCATTTTCTAACAAATACCCCGAATCGGATAAATCCTAATATTCATAGCTCTGACCTTGGCAGGCTATTCTTGGCGGAACATCCATACAAACAGACACTTATTCGTGTCCCGATGGCGATCGGGATCGTGGCTTACAATAACCTCAGGAGTATTTCTTACGCAGGTAATCCACCGATGACTGAATCAGCCTGATCAGGGTTTCCGGTTTGATATCAGACAGCTTTTTGACATAAATACAGGCTTTTCCCATCTTATATTTCCCCAGTTCTTTCAGCATTTCATCCTGCGCCGGAATGCCTGCATAGACATATAAAGATATGGCTGCTTTCCGGGGTGAAAATCCTACCAACGGCCAGTCGCCTTCCTGCCGGCTTCTTTCCGATTTGTAATGATAACTGCCAAACCCAATGATGGAAGGCCCCCACATAACAGGTTTAAAACCGGTTGTTTCCTCCATCAGCTTCAGCAATGCAAAGCTGTCGGCAATTTTTTGTTCCGTATTCGCAAACCTGCGGATAAATTCATGTACATCCGTGTCTGTCGGTTTGGTTTTAATTTCTGCCATATCTGTTGTTTAATTGATTGTACTGAGTAAACTATTTTATTTCCGTAAAATTTTTTCCATAGGCCTGCCTTTGGCCAGTTCATCCACCAGCTTGTCCAGGTATCGGATCTGCTGCATCAGCTTGTCCCCGATTTCTTCCACCCGGATGCCGCAGACAACACCGGTGATTTTGGATGCATCAGGATTGATCCGCGGCGCATCTGAAAAGAAGTGTTCAAAGTCAGTCTGATTGTCAAGCTGTTGCTGCAGGGTTTGGGCATCATATCCCGTCAGCCAGCAGATGATCTGGTCCACTTCGGCCCTGGTACGTCCTTTCTTTTCCGCTTTCGCGATGTAGTAAGGATATACCTGAGCAAAAGGCATCCTGAAGATTTTTGTATTTGCGCTCATACGATAGTTTTAGGGTTCAGTGTTTCAGTTTCCAGATTTTTTCCGAGGCCGGCAGGTATTCGGGAAGCGCGGCGGAACCATACCAGCTGAATATCTCAACATCCAGCAATCCGTTTTTAATGGCCGGGTCGGTCAGCAGAAGCGCCCTGGCCTCCTCTTCCGAAGGGATGTTCTGCAGAATAAAGATACCGCGGTACAGACGCTCATTTTTCCCCAGTGGCCCGGCAACCACGAGTTTGTTTTCCTCCACCAGGCGGTTAATGTTTTCCATATGCCCCCTGAAACTTTCGGTGATCAACGCCCTTTCTGCAGTGGTATTTGTTCCGGTCTTCAGGATAACCAGAAAGTAAGATTTCATGCCATAGTCATCGCCGCCCAGTCTGCCGGCCAGTGCAGCATCGAAAGCGGGATTGGCGGAAGTGGTATCCGGCACATACTGCCTGTTCATTTTATAGGAAAACCCTTTCCCATCTCCGCCGGAAACTTCCACAAATACTTCATTGGCTGAAAGTTCCCGGTAAACGATCTTTTGGGGGAAATCATGACCAGGGTTGACAAAAGTCCAGGTATCCTCAGCAGCGACAAGTCTGAAATCAACACCTTCCCCCTGATTCTGGTCAGCAAGTGTGGCGGTGTAGACAAAACCCTGGTTTTTCCGGCCGATTTCCAGGTATTCGGTTACCCGGATTTTTCCGTCCTCCAGTTTATAGGCGAACCCTTTCAGCGATGATTCATTGAGTTTATCCCAATGTTCATAGGCGTCGCGGTTCTCCGTTTTCCAGGTTCCCTCAAGAAAGCCGGGGAAAGCCGGTTGTCCGTAAGTGATTGATATGAAACATGCTGTGAAGATTGATAGTATAATTTTCATGGTTGTAGGTGGTTTGATTAATGGTAGCTTGAAAAGGTCCGGCGCGATAGGCAAGGAGGGAATAAGCTATTCCTGTTTCAGGTAAGGGTTGTATGCTATTTCCCATAGATTTCCATCAGGATCTTCGATGTAGCTGCTATACCCGCCCCAGAAGACCTTCTGCGGTTCTTTCACCACGCGCACGCCCCTGCTTCTCAATGCAGCGATCAGGTCATCCACTTCCTGTATGCTACTGACGTTATATGAAATCGTAAACCCTCTGAAACCCTGTCCACCAGCATCAACACCGGCATCATGCGCCAGTGCGTCTTTGGGGTACAATGCCAGATAAAGTCCGCGAAGTTGAAAAACGATCAGGTCGTCGCTGCCCTGAGCGGAACGCTTCCACCCGAATTTGTTTTCGTAAAAGTCAATGGATGTATTTATTTCATTGACACCTAAAGTAATAAATGTAATGCGCTGTTCCATCTCAATGTCGTTTTTGCTTTGTCCATGAACAAGTGTATCACAGAACAACAATCCGGTCAGCAAAATGATCAGTTTCATAGTCTGGTAATTTCCTTAAGATCTCCAGGGGACAAATGTCTTAAGCCATCATCTGTCCCACTGCAATCATTGCCTGACAAACATAGCGATTAAACAGGTATTTCAGAACTGAAATCCAAACCTCCGGTTTATTTTCTTCTGTTCCGCACCGCCATCATCCGGATCTGCGGACTCTGATCAGCAGGCTTGTAACGGATAAGACTGTTTTTCAATGATATAACAACACACGCCGGTTAAAAGCAAATTTTGACGATTTTTTTTCTTCAGCCGCTTGTATATTTCAAATTTAGCTTTAATTTTGCAGTCCCTTTTGAGGGAAAAACACTCCTCCTTAGCTCAGTTGGTTAGAGCATCTGACTGTTAATCAGAGGGTCGCTGGTTCAAGTCCAGCAGGGGGAGCAAGAGTGGACAAGAGGCCGTCTCATAATCGAGGCGGTCTTTTTTTTATTTTAAGATTGGAAATAG
>JABNAD010000872.1_pt1 | contig 13883 bp, 10 predicted proteins | sample 7240381 | NCBI WGS metagenome assembly JABNAD01 (sample SAMN11332834, study PRJNA596920) | anaerobic digester metagenome | biome: digested sludge; isolation source: digested sewage sludge-derived enrichment culture grown on H2/CO2 | place: Germany: Goettingen
ACGTTATTCCCTCAGAGACTACAAACTAATTTGCGCATAACTCTTGACACTACCTTCAACGAGATGTACAAGCGGCAAAATCATAATTTAGGTTGTAATATAAAACTGACTCCGTCTAAAGTTTGCACCATGCAATTACCCACAGTGCAGTAATCACCCCCGGCGAGCCTCAGCTCGTCGGGGGTATCTTTGTGCCCGATTCGGGCACATCACGTATTAAACAGCTTCTGTTCCGCGATTCTTCGCCGCGTCAGTCCCGCGATGGCCTTTGCACGGGGATTGCTTCATGCGTTGATAGTTTTGGCAAGCCGCTTCTATTTTATTAGTTGGAGTTTTGGAATATTTCTGTGTGGCTCAAGATACTTTTTAACAAATTCCAATGAAAACGCACATATAGAGATAAGAACATTTTTAGGCAAAGCCATTTCATTAACAAAATCGTCTACACTAATTATTTTGCTATCGGCCAGCATTTTTATGGAATTCATAATTATTGATGGCCCAGCAAATTCAATCTCATCATCAAAGGGCTCGTGTCGCCTATACCCTCTGGCTGAGAGTTGCCTGAATAAATAGCTCTTTTGATAATCATTGATTATTTCAAGAGCGTAAGCACGCATAATCATTGCTCCAAGTGAAACGCCCCACTTCAGTTTTAGTTCAATAAACGAGTTTAAATTGCTCGTTAAATATTCATTGCCAAAAGTTTCAGCTGGTAGCAAAAACGCCCCCGCAAATAAGTTTGCTTGGTGTTCAATTTTATTGTATGCGTCTTTATTTGGAATATCTGCTTCCTGTAAGCCCGAATGCAAAATTAAATGTCCTAGCTCATGGCATATGCTAAAAATATAACTCGTGGAAGTATCTCTGTTCCCCTCATAGAATATGTGAGGTATTTTATCGGACCACAAAGAAAAAGCCTCAACTTCTTTAGTCTTGTGTGGAATTTTTGATACAATAAATCCATTATTCTCTAAGATACCAACTATATCACGCACAGGGCCTTTTCCTAACGACCAATAGTCACGCAATTTCTCTGCGACATCTTCAATTCGTCTTTCAACATCAACGTCATTTAAAAAATCAAACTCTAGTCCTTTTGGCAAATTAACATCCATTAGAATTACATAGTCTTTTAAATAGCAAATAATATCGCTTGACCATTCCGCAGCAATCTCATACGATCTCTTTATGCTTTTTGTCTTTGTTGGGGATCCGCGATAAAGAGGAATTTGAGAGGCAGAAGTATTATAGGGTCTTTTGGGCTTAAAAAAATATTGTATTGGGAATCCGGTAGATTCTCCAATCTTAGAAATAATTTCAATGGTAGGATTCGTTGTTCCGTTTTCAAACTGTGAGACAGCTTGCCTAGACTTATCTATTTTATCAGCTAGCTCCGCAACACTTAAATGGCAATATTCTCTAGCTTCTTTTATTCGTTGTGGAATAATTTTTGATTCATTCGCACCTTTAAAGCTGTTCATTTAGTTTTTCCACCTCGGAAATAATTTGGGGAAGTTTTCTTTCTTGATATGCAGTTTCCTCTGTTGTTGTTACGGCAAGAATAGGCATACTATCTAGTATCACAGAAAAAGAGTTATCTGGAAGTACCAAAGTTGGTATTGTTTTCATTCCATCAAAAAACGTTGTTATTATAAAATGTACGTTAGCATAATCTTTTGCATATGGAGGATTAAATAAATTTAGTTGGGCGAACTCTTTGCCTGGATTGTTTTCACAATCTTTAAGTTTATACCTAGCGGGTGACGGCAGTACTGCTCTTTCAGAAATATGGCAAGAAGCAATACTAAACCCGGAGCCAAATATTGACACAATACGATTGCCAAACCCAGTATTTTTGCAAAAAACACTTACAAGTTTATTGCCGGAAAGTCTGTCGTACAAGTACATTTGAATGGACTTATCATGAATCCTTGATCTGAGTCCATACATAAATTGGCTACGAAGGAGGGCTTGGTCGCTCTCCATGACTTGAGCAAATGCTTTATCTCCCAAATTGCAACCATTTCCAATAGCAATAAGCACCTGCTCTGGAATTCTTTCAAAAAATTTGGTATACGCTGACACTAGCTAGCACCTCCATTTGTAACATTGTAAAGTATTTTACATCTTTAATGTTATTTTGTAAAGTGGCGAATATCACTAATTTGCTTTTCGATGAATTGTTTTTTGCCAACAGTAGCTTACATTGATCATAATAATTCCCCGTCTCCAAGGTCTTTTCCTCAGAGACGGGGTTTGCTTTACACATTAAACCACGGCCTGTACGCTCCAGTAATATTGATGCATCTGCTAATCAGTTTTTATTAAACAGCTTCTGCTCGGCAACCCTCCGTCGCGTCAGGCCCGCAATGGCCTTGCCGCCGGACTTGTTGTACAGCGGCAGCTTGGCGGCGATCTGCGCCGCTGTGCGGCCCTTGCAGAGCGTCTTGAGACACCCGCCGCCGCAGTTGTAGGTGAACGATACCAGCGCGTCAAATTGATTCTGCGTCAGGCTGGCGGTGATGGGGCAGTACGCCTTGTCCAGCACGTACCTCTCGTACTTCTTCAGATCATCCACCAGCATGGCGTCGGCCTTTGCCTGCGTGATGGTCTGTCCCGCTGCGACATCCGCGCCGTAGTGGCCCCAGCCAATGGTCCAGTATTTTTCGTAAGCAAAGGGCTTGTACGCTTTCAGACGGCACCCTTCAAACTGCTTGATCAGTGCCAGCCCTGCCGCGCCGGTGGACGTGGGACGCGCCGTCGTGGACTTTTTAAGCGTAAACACGATGTAGCTGTACAGCACCCGATTTCCGTCGCAGTACCAGCTGCCGCCGTCCCTGCTGAAGAACAGCGTACTGCCGCCGCCGTCCAGCATAATTGCTTCTTCCCAGCCGTAGGATGCCAGCCGATCCCGCAGTTCCTCCGGCGTCAGCTTATCCCGGCAGGCGTACCATGCCACGCGCCCCTGCTTGCGTCCAATGGCCGCCCGCGCACAGCGGTACGCCATGTCGGGCTGATAGTCGGGCTTGTCCACCGGCACGCCGTGGATAATCAGGGATACGCACTGGATGTAGTTTCGCGCGTCACAGGCGGGTAAGTCTGCCATGCGCCAGTCTGCGGGGTTGTCCCACACGATGCCGCCGGAACCCAACCGCAGCAGTGCCACATAGTTCGGCGCACACAGCGTCTTTCCGTCTGCCTTAAGATGGCAGCACGGCCCGGTGGGAAGACCCCGGCGGTCTTTCAGGTAGATCGGCCCCGGCAGCAAGAAATCGCTGCCGGTTTCATTCAGAATCTTCCATGCGTCGGTTTCTTTATACTGCTTAGTGTTGACGTAGATCTGGACGCTTTCCAGCAGCTCCGGAGCCAGCGTCCCAGCCTGCACAATGTTACTCATTTCGCTTCTCCTTTCCCCTTATCTCCCTGCTCCCGCACGGCATTCAATGCGTCTTTCAGGAACGATGGCCACGGGAATCCCATGAGCGCGGTATTCTCAACCAAGCTCAATCCCTCGTTGCCGATGTAAAATAGGATGACCGCGTTTCTCGCATAGCCTAGTCCCAGTCCGCGATCCATCATAGCTACTAACCAAACAATCATAAGGACCAAACACTTTTTGACGATCCCCTTGAATCCGGCTTTGCTGTCAAGCGCCCCGGACTCTGATTTGTTGGACTTTTTCCAAATTCCAGCGACCAGAAGTCCGCAGACGTAATCGCAGAACATCATCGCAACAAGAACCTTCAATGCCCCATCCCACCCTCCAAGGGCGTTTGCGACCGTGCTGCCAATCAAAGCCAGCACCGCCAACGCGCTGTTTTTAACCATTACTGCGTTTTCCATGGTAATTCTCCTTTTATGTATTTTCCGGTACTTTTCCGGCTTATATTTAAAGCGTAGCATAGCAAAAGTCCGGTTCGATAGACACGAACCGGACTTTTTTTAATATCACATCAAATAGTTCTAAAGAAGCTGATCCCCTGCTCCCTCATAGGCGATAAATTTCACTATTCAAAATCAATGAAAAAACGGCGGAGGCGGAATATTTCCCGTCTCCGCCGTTTCTTACTTTGCAATTCTACGCATTGCCGCCAGTTTCTCCGCCACCAGCGCCTTGTTCCAGTGGCGAATAGTCTTGCCGACGCCAAGGTATTCAAACATGGCCTGCCGCTGCTTGTCACTCAGACCGGGGGTGTTGTAAACCTCCTGCATAACTAAAAGGCTTTTGCTGTTGGGAATCGTCTCCCCGTTTTTATCCTTTAGGGATTCGATACCAGCCGTTCGGCTGCGAAGCGTCAAATAAGTATCGTTTGAAATTCGGTATTTTTTCTCTGCCTCCGCCGCTTTCTGCATCCACGAATCCACTTCATAGTCGCTGATGGACGCTTTAGCCGTCTTGTTTGCCATGTCATAGGCATCCTTCACCGCCTTAACCTTCTCATCGTCATTAAGTTTCCGATAAGCTGTGCTGGCGGTTAGGTCCTCCAGCAGAGAATAGGCGTTCTGTCCCTTGACCGTGGCGTATTTCACATACTCCTCCGCCGTCAGGTACTTATCCACGCCGTCCACGGTGATCTTCTTGTCGGCGCGAGACGGGAACACGCCTCCCTCCCCGGTGACGTCATAAAGCCGCTGCAATTCCTTTTCCATAGCACTGGTGTTCACGGTAGAGGTGTAAGCGGGATTCACAAAGTTGTTGAATGCCCGCTCCCCAATTCCGCCGGTACTCTCTGTTCTTCCCCACGCATCAATGTAGGGAATTTGATGATACTCCCCCGGTGTTTTTCCACTAATTTTTCCAAGGGTATACTGCATATCCGGCGTTAAAAAGGCATTCTTTTCCGTATATGTGGTCATGCGCCGATCTTCGCTCGTTCGCTCAATCTGACCGAACACCGTCGGAAAGGCTTGCGTAACATAGCTGGTGGCCGCACTGGCCAGCGCAGAAGAAAGTCCGTTCATATCGTTGGAGGACGCATATCCAACCGCGTCAAACACCTCGTTCAGGCTTTGCAAGCAGGACATTTCTAAAAGGGGCTCCGTCACATTTCCGACAGCCGACAGAAGGGCAGCCATAGTGATATCCTCGTTCTGCTGCGCTGTCTGCTCGTAGAGATTCACGCCTACGAACAGCGGCAGCACCTCTGGGGCCAGCCAGTCCAGTGTAACGCTACTACCATCTGGCAGTTCTAAGGAATAGGACTGATGCCCTTGCAGTTTTTTAAAATCTTTTTCCTTGTCGTCTCCCCCGCCAGCGCCGAGAAGAAGTCCCTGTGCAGCCAGATACGTGCCAAGCGCAAGGAGCCCGGTTCCGGTCAGTCCGGCGGAAATGTTGTCGATGGCCTCAGCTGCCGTACTGCGTCCACTTTGAACGTCAAACACCGCCTTTTTGATTCCGTTCAGCAGTCCCAGCGGGCTATACTCAAGTCCCCGCGCCAAAATGTTCGCGGGAGTCTTCCGAAACGGAAGAATTCCCTCCATAACCGTGTTTGCGGCTTTGGCCGCTGCCGAATATTCACCACTTTCCCGGAGCCTCCGGCTGAACAAATCTGAAAGCATATTGGTATCTCGATAGGTCGCTTTCTGAGCCTCCCGGATAGCATAGGCTCTGGCTTTTCCCAGCTTGCCGTCCTTTCCTTCCGCAATCTGCTCCGCCGTGATTCCGTTGGCTTTGCAGTATTGGGCCATCGCCGCGGCATAGTGCGGACGGGAAAACCAGATATCCTCGGCATCCAGTGCCGTACCGTTGGCTTTTCTGGCCGCCTCCAATCCCTTTGCGGCTAATTTGGCCCCCGGAATATGCCGGGTGATCTTCCCGGGCTGAAAGATCGTACGCCCCTCCTCGATATACCTGTTGGCATTCTGAAGATCCGTGTATTTTCCGCTTCCCAGCGCCTCCTCCTGCACCACCGCGTAGTCTTTAACTGCCGCAGACAGAAGCGCTCGGTCATTTTTCCCAATTCCTACAAGCCCTTTGCTTCGGTCAATTTTTCCTCCGGTTGCCTTGGAAATGCCGGTTTCGATTCCCGCCGCTACCACATTTTTCACGCCGACCACCGGGGCAAAGAATGCATTGCCCAGTACGTTGCGCACATGGGTTCGTGGATTCCCCAGCATCGCCAGATACCGCCATGCGTTCCACTTGTCGATAAAACGGGATGGCATCTGCTTACCGACGCTTCTGTAAATGTCCCGCAGCACAGTGTCCCGCGCCGTCTGATCCTCCGCGCTTTTGAATCTTTCAGCCAGTTCCTCGTCAATTTTCAGGTCCGGGGCCTTGTCTCCATACCGCTCCTTTAGCTCCTTCTCTAAATTGGAAACGCTGCGCTGCACCGTGTAGAGCTGCGCATCCGCAGGCATCTGCTTCAGAATGCGAGTTGCCTGCACCGCCTGCGCCGCGTTGCGCTGATGGCCCACTATGTCCGTCAGAACCTGCATAGCGGTCTTCATATCTCCTGTATTCACGGCGGCGTTATACAGTGCCCAACCCATCGCAGTATGTTTTTTGCTGACATCGCCTCCACGAACGTCTGCCGTCCAGTCTGAAAGCGTGGCAGGATAGCCCTTTTCAGTAATTTCCCCCGCAGCATCGGCAATTGCCTGCTTGTCCGAATACACTTCATAGGAGAAATCGCCCTTCACCACCATTTCCTCAATGGTGGGCAGCGCTGTGACCGGCGTGGCCCCAGCCTCCATCACGGTACGCACTGTTTGTGATACCTTCCGATCATCGGCGGTTTTTTTCGGGACATCTACAACATGCGCTGGGTTTTCGCCCGGTTCAATCGTTCCGTATTTATTTTGGAGCCCCGAATAGGGATCGAAACCTGCATCCGCCGCCCCAAGACCATCCGTGCCGGAAATCGTTTCAAGCGTCAACGTTGGGTTTTTCTCTTTTTCCATGGCAGCAGATGTGCCTTCGTCCCCATTCTGCCTGTTTCTGCCCTTAAACTTGTCATGAATGGATAAGAGTTTGTTTTTGTAGGAATCAAAATCTAAAAATGCGTTATTCAGGTTTTCCGCAATCAAGCTGTCTTTCCCCGAAACAACAGCGCCGCTCACAAGCGCATTGACCTCGTCATAGAGAATGCTAACTTCTTTTTCGGATAGATTCAGCAGATCAAGACCACGATGCTTTGCAACCGCTTCAAGCAGGGACTGTGCGTCAGGAGCGCTGCGGTTTATTTCATCGGGGGTTCCTTCAAGAAAATCCAAATAAGGGGAAAACTTAGTCTGACGCATTGCATGGATTGCTTCATGAGGCAAAATTTCTTCCGCTTTTTCAATAGGAAAATCGTCTTTAATAAAGATTTCCCCATTGTTCGTGTAAGAAATATTGTCTTTTTGAGCAACCGGCCAATCTGACACGCTTGTAAATTCTACTGAAATGTCATATTCCTTTGCAGAATTTGAAATATTTACTTGTTTTTCGTATCGCTTTCGAATTCCTTCTGATACTTGCTGAATGCTTCCAGCGCCAATTCCGCTTTCGCTTTGTAATCCGGGCTTGATTCCATTTTTTCTCTGTGTTCCAATGTCGCCTGCCGGATTCTCTGCGCCTCCAGTTTCCAGTCCATTTCCATTTTCCTCCTTCAGAACATTATTGTTTTCAAGCGCCAGTGTTCCCATGGGCGCTCTATCTTCCCAGTTGATTCCCTGCTTTTCAATCTGTGCTACTGCGTTGGCTTCTTGACCATGATTTCCCAGATTTTCTTCCGTTCCTTCTCGTAATCCATTTTCTACATTTCCTAATCGTCCTCCCAGCCGAACTCTACTGCTCCCAGATACATCCCCAACAGTTCCCGATACCGTTTCGATTCTTCCGGTGTCCGGTTTCCCTTCGCCTGTAAGGATTTTATCGCCTGCTTCTCCTGTTCGTTCACGATACTCACGCCCTATATCGTTTTTGCTCATTATATGATTTTCCTGCTGCAAGTTCAAGCTGTCAGAGGTTGTTTTCGCATCATTCTGTCCGGAGAAGTATGCTGCAACCGCCTGTCCCTGAGTGATGTAGTTTTCGGTGGGGCGAGCTTCCCCACGAATACCGGCATTATACGCAGCAACAAAGTCCTTCGCGTATAAATCCGTATCGACTTCTCCGTCGTAGAATGCAAGCATTGCCTTTTTCCCGCTTTCTCCAAGCGTGGCAGCGGTGGGCTTTAATGATTCCGGGTTGTCGTTTACAACTTCTCCGGAGTATTCTTCTGGTACATCTACATCGCTTGACCGGATACTCTCGATCTGTGCGAAGTCTTCAGGCGAATATCGCTCATAGGCAACAGGAACCTGCGTAACGGGATTTCCTTGCGACGGTGTCCCTTCACCCTGTGACGTTCTAATGGGGGCAGGTGCAGCCTGTGCTTGAACAGGGGCAGTTTCAGGGCGTTCAATTTGTGCGTTCGTCTGCGGGATTGCGGTGTCCAAATTCGCGCGGTCTGTTTGTGCCCGGTTCACGGCAGAATTCAAAAGCGTCTGTCCTCCGCCGAGGATTCCGCCCACCACCGCGCCGCCGGCAAATTCCTCCGCCGCTGTGCGGGGATTCAGCACGGCGTTTTCGTCCGTGAGAGAAGCCAGTTGGTTCTTCTTGCGGTAGATCAGATTTTGCAGCCCTCGTTCGAGGATTCCCTGTGCAACCTCCTCTTTGCCCTCATCCACCATGGACTCTGCCCATGCTTTTAGCGCACTCCCGCTCTTTTGCAATTCCTTCGGAAGAGTCTGAATACCGCCGCCAACCTCTACGGCGGCGTTTCCCAGTCCATTTGCCAGCGCATACAGGTTCGCCGCCGTATCGCTGGCACCGTCCGCTTTTGCCTGCTGATAGCTATCTCCTGCAACCTGAGAAAAAGAAAGCCAATACTGCGGATCTTTCGCAAGATTTCGAATGATGTTTTGGGCCGCAGATAAAATGCCTCCACTCTGCGCCGCCGCAGACACGGCTTGTAATCCGGTTGTGGTTCCCTGAGCTGCCATGCTCCCACCAGCCGTCGCAATGGCGGCCATTGCCTGCGGTATCGCTGCCGCAGTTGCAGTACCATACTTGTCCACCGCTTCTGCAATACGCCCGCCTCGTTCAACGTTTGGCTGGAAATACGCCTGATTCGTCTCTTTCGCCTGCTGCACCCGGCGATTGAGCGCAGACACCGGGTTATTACTCCAGTCCTGCCCAAAAATCTTTCCAAGGCCTGTGATGTTCTGCCCGACCAGCCATTCCGCAGTGCTTGTTAAGCCACCCATGGCGCTGTCAATGCCCTTTACCGCTGCGCCTCCCACCAGTTTCGCCGCAGAAAAATCTTCAATTTGATGTCCCTGCGCCGCATTGATACCCGCGATCGCTTCCTCTCGCGTCATGCCTCCGCGCCCTGCTCCGCCTCCAAGGACACTCCGCTTTGTGAGGGTATGGCCCTTCTGCTCACCGCGTGAGGATTTTGCGGTCACACGACGGTCTAGTCCGTTTTTGCTTTGAATCTGAGTTTGCGGGCTAGTGCTGACGCGCCCGCCGCCGACTTCCTTCCACTGGCTGGTAGACCGGGGCGCATAAGCGCTCCCGGCCTTATTTGAAACCGCTCCAGATGTATTTGAAACCGGCAATGATGTATTGGCCGCTATCACAGGGCGCTTTGTGATGGTAACTTTACCGCCCCCGGACGAAGCACTTCCAGACTGCTTAGATGAAGATTCGGATACTGCGGAATTTGCCAAAGTATCCGCCGCTTTCTTCTTTGTGATTGTTACCATGCCAATCCTCCTTAGTTAAACCTGATGTCAAATCCATACAAAGCAAATTTCTTAGCCAGCGCTTGTTTCTGAGATGATGTAAGCCCCGCGTTCTCAATTGCAGAGGCCAGCTTTTCTGCGTTCGGATACTGCTTTCCGTTCCATGTAAAAATACCCTCGTCCTCGCTATAATTTAGGCTTGTCGCTTTATCACCGTTTCCAGCCCATTTTTGATATGCGCTCCAAAGGCCGGAGGCCGACGTGAAGCCGTACTTTTTATAGTTGCTGGAAATAAAATTTTGCGGGCTGACGGCGCTTTTTGCAGCAGCGAACAGGCTATCATAATCCTGAGAACTTCCAGAGCTGCCAGAACTACCGGAAGTCTTTTTCCTAGAGGATGCCGCCACCGCCTGTTCCACCTGCCACTGCTTTTTCATGGAAGAAATCTGCGCGTCGGTGTAGCCCAGTGCCTTATACCCGGAGAAATCGCCATACTGCGCCAGCGTCTGCGCCTGCGTCAGCTGCTTGTTGTACTCCGCATCACCGCGGGAATCCCCATAGTCGCTGCGGCTATCCGCGTATTCCTGATTGTATCGGTTATCCGAAACAGCGTCCCGCCCTGCCTGATAGTTAAAGTTCCGATTGTCAGAATCCACGCCGTAGTTGAAACTGCGGTCGGCGTTCCACTGCGAAAGCTGATCCGCATATTTGGCGTAATCGGCGCTCTCAAGTCCAGATAGCAGAGACAGGTTGTTTCTATCCCCGGAAAGTTTGGTCTGATACATCTCCATCGCGGCCTGTTCCAGCGCATCCATATAGCTATCATAGGTTTGCTGAGACGCCGCTCCGGCATAGGACGAGGCGAGGCCCCCCGTCCGGGCGCTTACCTGCCCCAGTGTATCCTGCATGGCCTTCTGCCCGTTTTTGGTGTAACTCTGCTGTAAGGCCGAATATTCGTCACCAGCTTTGAATCCGCCGTAGGAACTGTTCAAAATCTGCTGTACCAGATCATTGATCTGATCCGAATATTTGCTGGTGTAGCTGGGGGCGCTGCCATAGCTGAACGAACCGCCGGATTTACCAGATGAACCACCGGACGATTTCTGCTGGTTATAGAGATAGACATCCGCGGCGTGTCCGTCATTGGATGAAATCCCCTTGCTGGCGTAATAATCCTGATTCGCGGCAATCTTCTCATTCCGCTGACGATTCAGATCGTTTACAACGGACTGGTCTGCCCCGTTGGCCATTGCGTCCTTGATCTCCTGCGCGTAATTTCTGTCCTTATCGTAGGCCATTTCTAATCACCTCAATTACTTGGATTCCAGCTGCTTGAGCTTCTTTTTAATGCCGGAATCGTTGAATTCAATCTGTTCCTGCATATAGGCAATGTAATCAGAAAGGACTTTCACGGCCTTCTGCGGGTCTTCCGGAAGCTCCCCAACCGATTTTGAAAAGACTGCCATATCACACCTCCGAACCGACGCGGTACTCCCGAAGCAGCTCCAAAACTGCGCAGGGACCCTTGCCGGAAATCCTGATCTCAAATTTATCGCACCGCCGGGGGACTACCGGGAAGATTTCCGTATCTTCCTTCTGCCCAGTAGAAGTCCCGGCGCTCTCCCATTTGCCTCCGTCGCATCGGTACTCCACAGTCAGCCTTGAACCCTTTGGGACCTCTGCCCGGACGAACACCCGGCTGTACCGCTTGCGCCCCTGAATGGTTTCAAAAAACGGAGCCAGCTGCGCCGACCATGTGACTATCTCGCTCCCAACGCCCGCGCTCTCCGCCCAAACGGAACCATCCGAGGATAGGAGGTAGAGGTTTCCGTCCAGCCGTGCAAAGTCCACCGCGTCCGCGTCATCTTCCCGCATCCAGAAACCTGTTGCCGTGTCGTACACCAGCAGCGACAGCTTGTCCCCCTCTTTGGCGGACAGGAAATACTTGGTTCCGTCCGTCCCGGCGGTTCCGGCAGAATACCGATGATTCCCAAATGCGGAAGAAATCAGGCTGGGCGCTCCGCCGGAATAGGCATAAACACCTCCGGTCCCCAGATAGAACAGCACTTCGTTGATGTTCACCATAGATTTGCTGCATCCGCGCAGAACCCCTGCATATTGATAGGTCGCCATCTGATATTCCGCCGGGTAGCTGCCCAGAATCTTGTGCAGGCATTCTTCCTTCCAACACAGTACATTGCCGCCCAGCGCACAAATTCCTGTAAAATCCCCATGGCTGCCAACGGCCACGGCGTAGCTGTCTGTGGAAACGCCGTCATAAGCGAAGAAGTTGCCGGGGTCCCCTAGAGACGAGGCATAGATCGTCTTATCCGCATTGCACACCCCCCATAGCCGGTTTTCACTCTCGCAGATATAATCAAGAGCCGGGAGCGTTCGTTCAATGGTGATGGCAGCGGTGTCTGTTCCTGCGCTTGAAAATGTCCCATCGGGGAATGTCAGGGAATTGGCTGAAACGGCTGTCACTTTTGCGCGGTCTGCACGTCGTCCTGCGTCCGCCGAACCCGATACCGTTACACGGTCCCCTGCCTTGAAATAAGACCGGAAGTCTGGTACGGGATGGATTGCGGAAACAACATTGAAATTGACATCACCGAACAAATACATTGCCACTCCGTTATAGGAAGAAACCGGGCAGCTGGTAACGATTCCGTAATATCCGTCCGTGTTATTTTCTGTATAGTCGGTCACGTCGTTGTGCGACTGTCCGCCGGAATTATATACATGGACGTTTTTCCAGTTCAGCTGCCAGTCTCCTGATATCGCAGACTTCTTCAACATGACGATCTTTCCGATGATGGATGCAGCCGCCGCTTCGTTTGTGGGTGAAACCTTCGCCTCCCCGGTCAGTGTCCAGCCGTTTTCGGCAGACCACGATGCCGCCGTATAGGTTTTGATGTAAGGCGTTTCCACGTTATAGCTGTTCAGGCCGTATGCGTATGTCAGGCGCTGTGTCTTGGTTGCGTAGACGTTTGGAGACATTGTAAGCGAGTTGGCCGTAAAGGTCGCCTGAGAGTCCGCAACACTGGAAAGGGAAGCATTCAGCGGTTTGAATTCCTTACTGTTCAGGTCCAGATACATCTTGTCCGGCCAGATGCACAGTTTTGTGTTGACAACCGCGAATTGCTTTTCACCGGTCGTCACCGTACCCACCGTCTCCCCGTCATAGATCAGGCTTGTCCCATCCACCACGATCAGCTTGCCCCAAGCAAAGATGGCGGTGGGGGCGGTATAGTCGGAGATCGGTTCCCGCTGCATCCGGGGGGACAGCAGCGGAAATCTTCTGACAGACAGGTTTTCCGCTGCCGCAATGTCCCCATCCTGCGTGTTGTCGGAAAGGTTCAGCCCGCGAAACGCAACCATCTGCTTTTGCGCCGCATTCTCGGCATATTTCATTTTAGGAAGTCGCATAGGTTTCCTCCCATTTTAAAAAGTCTTCCAGCCCCCGGAAGATTCCGGCAGATGGGTACGGCGATACCACGCCCGGAATTCATTGTCGGCCTGCGTGAACATCGCCATGTCGTTCTCGTAGGAGTTCATCTCCCGGTTGTGCCAGTCGATCATGGCGATAAGGTACAGCTCGTACACATTGGAATACGGGTGCTGTGCCAGAAGTTCCGTCTCCGCGTCCTGCGGATATTTATAGGAAACCGGCTCCTCGGTTTTGAACAGCTCCACGCTGTACTTCCCATCCAGCTCTGAAAGCCACGATGTCAGGATTTCATCGCCGTAGATATCCGGTTTCAGCTTCTGCACTTTTGCAATGGCTTCTCCCAATTTCATATCATGCACCTCCATGAATAGCGCGGTTTCCGCTCTTCCCCCGGCCACAGCAGGTACCGCAACCAGTCAAATATCACAATTCCGGCTGCGGCCACACAGCACCAGATCAGCGTCCATTTGGGGCATATCTGCCCCCAGAGGTTGCCCCAGCAGTTGCCGTAGTCCCAGATACCCAGCCCAAGCCAGCAGTTCAGGATAATGCCCGCGCCCAGTTCTGCCGCCGTGATACATAGTCCCCCGGCGGCGGCTTGCCACCACAGTGGCGTGTCCCAGCCCATGGCCTCGTTTGCACGATCAAGTGGGATGCAGATGATAGCGGCCAGCAACAGCATTGTCCAGCTGATGGACTGTGGGCGGCCTGTGGC
>JABNAD010000874.1_pt1 | contig 13858 bp, 9 predicted proteins | sample 7240381 | NCBI WGS metagenome assembly JABNAD01 (sample SAMN11332834, study PRJNA596920) | anaerobic digester metagenome | biome: digested sludge; isolation source: digested sewage sludge-derived enrichment culture grown on H2/CO2 | place: Germany: Goettingen
CCTGCCAGTTTTTGCAGGCCTTCGCTCATAATCTTCATGCCGTAAAGGAAGAGAGCAAGTGAGCCTATGAGCTTTAAAAAGTCGAAGAAACTGTAGTCCATTTTCCAAAAATAGCGTATATTAGCGTGCAAATATAGCTAAAATAGGCTTGATTGCAAATATTTGTGAAAATTAATTGAAAAAAACATGACTGATACTGTTCGTATTCATTGCCTTAATACCAATGAATACAAGGATGTTAGGGTGGGTTCTTCCTTGGAAGAACTGATCGAAGTGTTCGGAGTGAAAAAACCATACCTCATTGCGAATGCAAAAGTGAACAATAAAACAGAATCGCTGACATACCGGGTCTACCGTCCACGTAGGGTGGAGTACGTCGACATCAGTGACTCTTCGGCCATGCGGACATACGTCCGCTCGTTGTGCTTCGTGCTGTCGAAAGCCGTTGACGACACCTTGCCGGATGCGGAAGTGTACATTGAACACGCCGTTTCGAGGGGATACTATTTCCACATAGAGGGCAATATGGAGGTAGGGGAGAAGGAGCTGATGGCGGTTAAAAAACGAATGCAGGAAATTATCGATGCCGATATTCCGTTTATTCAGGTGGAAGAGGAGATTGCGGAAGTGGTAAAGCTGTTTCGCGAAAACGGAATGAAAGACAAAGCGCTATTGCTTGAGACTTCTGATGATTTGTTGTATGCACGTTACTCAAAACTGGACAATTATATCGATTATTATTACGGTTGTCTGCTGCCTTCATCGGCCTATCTTCATTTGTTTGATGTTGTTCCCTATAACGGCGGCTTTTTGCTTGTGGTGCCTAACCGGCAGAATCCGGTTGAGCTGGAGCCGGTCATCCCGCAGCAGAAATTGCTGAAGGTTTATAGGGAGCATCTCGAGTTTCTTAAGATAAGTAAGCTGGATAATGTGGGCGATTTGAACAAGGCTATCCGAACAAATAAAATTTCAGAGATTATTCAGGTTTCGGAAGCTTACCAGGCGAATGAAATTGCCGATATTGCCAAAGAAATTACAGAAAGATACAACGATGGTTTGCGGGTTGTACTGATCTCGGGGCCGTCATCGTCTGGAAAAACAACCTTCAGGAAGCGGCTGGAAGTACAGCTTTATGTGAACAGGCTGAAGCCGGTGGGTATCTCACTTGATGATTATTTTATCGACCGCGACCTGACTCCGCTTGATGAGTTTGGCGAAAAAGATTACGAATCGCTTTACGCTATTGACCTGGAACTTTTTGAAAATCAAATCATCGCATTGCTTAATGAGGAGGAGATTGAGTTGCCATCGTACAATTTTGTAACCGGGAAAAGAGAGTTCCGGAACCGTCGTCTCGTAATGGATAAAAAAAGTGTGCTGATCGTTGAGGGGATTCATGCGCTCAATCCCAAGCTGACGGAACACATTGCTCGCGATAAAAAGTATATGATCTATGTTTCGGCGCTCACCTCCATCTCGCTGGACAACCACAACTGGATCCCGCCTGCGGACAACCGGCTGTTGCGAAGGATTGTCCGTGACAACCGGTACCGCGGATATTCTGCTCGGGATACCATTTCACGGTGGGACAGCGTTCGCCGGGGCGAAGAGAAGTGGATTTTTCCGTATCAGGAGAACGCCGACGTGATGTTCAACTCGGCCATGATTTACGAGCTGGCCGCCATCCGTCGCCATGCCGAGCCGGTTTTGCAACAGGTTCCCCGTGTGGTGGAAGAATATTCCGAAGCTTATCGCTTACTGAAGTTTTTGCGTTATTTCAATTATATTGCCGACAGGGAATTGCCGCCCACTTCCCTGCTGAGGGAGTTTTTGGGAGGGAGTAGTTTCCGGTATTAATTCACAACGCATATGAATGATATTATCTGTGCGGTATCCACTCCGCCCGGGATGGGTGCGATAGCCGTTATCCGCTTATCGGGAGAGGGATCTATTGCTGTGACCGATACCCTTTTTGTTTCGCCATCCGGTAAAAAACTGGCTGGGACAAAGGCAAACACGGTACTTTTCGGACAGATCGTGTTTAACAACGAAGTTACGGATGAGGTACTTGTTACCGTTTTTCGTGCTCCGCATTCGTTTACGGGTGAGGAGAGCGTGGAGATCTCGTGCCACGGTTCGGTATACATCCAGCAGAAGATTGTGGAGGCACTGATTGCCCGGGGTGTCCGCTTGGCACAGCCAGGCGAGTTTACACGCCGTGCGTTCGGAAACGGCAAATTCGACCTGAGCCAGGCAGAAGCGGTAGCTGATCTGATTGCCTCCGCATCGCAGGCTTCGCACCGTGTGGCCATGAACCAGATGCGCGGCGGGTTTGCCGGAAAACTGGCGGAGTTACGGGATAAGTTGTTGCAGTTTGTGTCGTTGGTCGAGCTCGAACTGGATTTTCCGGAAGAGGATGTGGAGTTTGCCAACCGGCAGAAACTTTACGAACTGACGGAAGAGATTGAACGGGAGATTGATAAGCTGGCTCGTTCGTTTCAGTTGGGGAATGCGATTAAGAACGGTATTCCTGTTGCCATTATCGGAGAGACCAATGCCGGAAAATCCACGTTGCTGAACCTGCTGTTAAACGAAGAAAAAGCCATTGTTTCCGATATCCACGGCACCACGCGTGACGTGATTGAAGATACCGTAAACATCAGTGGAGTCTCTTTCCGGTTTATCGATACCGCAGGTATCCGTCACACTACCGATACCATTGAGACGATGGGGATCGAACGCACTTTTCAAAAAATCGGGCAGGCCTCCATTGTGTTGTGGATGATTGATCTAACTACTCCCGTGGAGAAAATAGAGTCGCTTGCCGAATCCATTGTCCCCAAACTTGCTGACAAGCATGTGTTGCTGTTGTTCAACAAAGCCGATCTCTTGCCAGATGCCGAACGGGTCGAAAAAGAACATATCCTGCCTGAACTGAAGGCCGAGCGCCTGTTTATATCGGCAAAGAAACAACAGAATACCGACGTTTTGCAGCAGCTGCTGTTAAAAGCGGCGGCTATCCCGCAAATAGGCGAACACGATGTGATTGTGACCAACCTGCGCCACTACGAGGCATTGGTAAAAGCGCTGGAAGCCGTCCGTCGGGTTAAAGAGGGACTGGAGATCGGTATCTCCAGCGATTTTATATCACAGGATATCCGTGAGTGCATGTTCTACCTCGGGGAAATTACCGGGCAAATATCCACCGATGAAATTCTGGGGAACATCTTTAGCAAGTTCTGTATCGGAAAGTAGTGTATTGAAAATAAATATTTTTGGATAAAAAATAATTACAAAAGCATATAAATTTCATTATTTCCTTGATTTTATATGTTTTTGAATGTAATTCTATATCTTTGCATAAAATAACTGCAAAAGCATATAATTATGTCATTAAGTTTAGCCGCATTTATCAAAACAAAACGGAAAGAAGCCAAGCTTACACAGCAGGAATTTGCCGACAGAGCAGGCGTAGCACTTACCGTCGTCCGAAAGATAGAGCAGGGTAAGGAAAACCTGAGTTTGGCAAAAGTGAATCAAGTATTGATGATGTTTGGGAATAAGCTTGCGCCTGTGAACCATAAGGAGATTGAAAAATGAGACAGGGGAAAGTGCTTTATAAAGATGACTTTGCCGGAATCCTCACGGAAACTGACAAAATCAGATTTTATAAACTTGGGATTGAAATTTCAATTGACCGAAAAACAAATTCTGAATACCTTTAAGCGATTTATCAAAGTTGAGAAAAAGATGAAGCAAGTGATAAAATCCTCTTTTCTTTCATCGGAAATCAAGTAAAATATATTGAGCTATTAGAAAATCGTTTACTTTTACTTAACGGCCAGTTAAGTTCTAAATAATTTGACGAGAAATAAAGAATTTTAACTATAAATGTCTTATAATCAATATGTAAATTTTATTTCCTATCTTTGTAACCAATTGAAGAAGAATAACAAAAATTTAAAAAATAAATCGAAATTTGTATTGGAAAACATATAAAATCCATATAACCAGATGAATACATTTCCTATATCAAAATAAATAAAAATGAAAAATAATATAATTCTTGCCATTATATTATTATCATTCTTTTGCACCTGTAAAAATGAATCTAAAAAGAATGAGCAAGACAAAGTGCAAAATATTGAGTCTTTTGCCCAACTCTATGGGTATGCCCGATGGTTTCACTCAAGTGACGAAGCACAGAAAATAGATTGGGACAAATTTGCCATTCTTGGTATTCAAAAGGTAAAAAAAATCACTTCATCCGCAGAATTGAAAGATACCCTTTATCATCTTTTCTCACCAATAGTGCAAGGATTACAGATTTATGAAACGCAAAAACCGGAAATATTCAATCCTGAAATTCTCCATTCTCCTTATCTCAAAGCAAAACCAGTAGCATGGCAACATTACGGCGTTTATCTGGATAATCCTCAAAATATCTATAGTAGCATTAGAACCTATAAAAGTGATATTGACACGGTAATGTTTGACCATATACCCCAATTTGGCGAAATCATTAAAGAACCCATTGGGAGTAACCTTATATGTGTTGTTCCATTAACCTTGCTTACAAACGATACTTCAACTTATCCCCAAATAGATAAGTTAAAATTTGACCAACTCAAATCTGAAATAGATAAAGTCAGCATTGATGAATATTTTTTTGATATGCAGACAAATTTGGCGAGTGTAATTATTACATGGAATGTGTTTCAACATTTTTTCCCATACTTCGATGTAATTGATACGGATTGGAACGAAGTTTTGGGAGAAACATTAAGAGATGCACTTTCCAACAAACGAAAGAAAGATTTTTTTGTGACATTGAGCCGGATGATTTCCAAAATTAATGATGGCCATGGAATGGTTCTGGAGGAACTGATGTATCTATTGCCAATAAGGGCAGAATTTATTGAAAATAAAATCGTAGTTACAACTTCAAATGACAGCACTTTAAAAAGGGGTGATATCATTCTCCAAATAGACGGAAGATCAGCTATGGAAGCATTGAATGAAAAGGAAAAAATAATATCCGGTTCTCCTCAATTACGCAGGTACAGGGCTTTGAATGTATTGGGTGGCAAACTGGATCGGAACACATCAAATGCTGATATATTTGAAATAACAAACGATAACGGGAAAGAAAAACACGAAGCAGGCAGTAGCAGTACACGGCTTGTGATTGAGCAGGATGGTAAAACCCAAAACGTGATAGTCCCGAATTCAAGGGAAGGAAGCATAATATATAACCCAATAAATGACCGAAAATACTCGTCTGAAACTATTGTAGAAATAGCACCGGGAATCTATTATATAAACATGTCAAATTGTAGTGGAAACGAATTTGAACAAAAAAAAGACATTCTATCCAAAGCAAAAGCTGTTATTTACGATCAAAGAGGTCAAATCAAATTAAATTTTTTCCAAATTGTTCCATACTTGATTAAAGAACCGGTTACTTCCACATGGTGGAATATTCCACAAACCGTTTATCCAAACCGAAAAGAGGTAGAATTTGATTCGGCTAATTGGAAGGTTGAACCAAAACAACCATATTTTAAATCCAAATCAATCATTGTCAATGATCCTTCAGTCGTCAGTGCAGGTGAAACCATGATGGATATCATTGTTCATTATAAATTGGCAACTACCGTGGGAGAATCGACAGGTGGCTGTAATGGGAATGTCAATTTTATCAATCTACCTTGTGGCTATAGGGTTATGTGGACGGGAATGAAAGTATTAAAATATGATGGCAATCAACTTTATACGATAGGATTTAAACCCGACTATCCTGTAAGTAAAACTATTCAAGCTATTAAGGATGGTAGGGATGAATATCTGGAAAAGGCTTTGGAAATTGCAAGACAGTAGAGATTTACGTTTTCTTGCTTATGAATATAATTACTAAACTTGCAGGGGTAAACATTAGTTTGAAGACCTACAAGCATCATATTAATAAACCAGGAATCATAAGTGTCCACTAAAAAACGCAAATAGCTCTTTGAAATAATTGAATATTAGTCTTATATAGCTAATTTTCGAGCGAACGGACTTGATTCTGTAACTTTACATTCTTAATTGAATGGTATATGTTTCAAGACAAATACGTTTTTGCTCAGCTTACAGCATTTCTCCCTCGAAGCAAGTTCAATCGGATCGCAGCAAAATACGAAGGCGATAAATATGTAAAGTTCTTCACTTGTTGGAACCAACTCCTAACATTGATGTTCGGCCAGCTTTGTAATAGAGAGAGTCTTCGCGACTTGATTGTTGCAATCGAGGCTCATTCCAACAAGACGTATCATTTGGGATTGGGTAGGAATGTAACCAAAAGCAACCTTGCTAAAGCGAATCAAAACAGAGATTACAAAATCTTTGAAGAGTTTGCTTACTATCTCGTTGAGGAAGCCCGCAAGAAACGTGCTGTTAATATCTTCAAACTTGACGGCAACGTATATGCCTTTGATTCCACGACTATAGATTTATGTCTGAACGTCTTCTGGTGGGCAAAGTTTCGCAGGCACAAGGGGCGGCATCAAGATGCATACCCTTTACGATATTGAAACTCAAGTCCCGGCGTTCTTCCATATCACCAATGCAAAAGTGCATGATTCAAACGCAATGGATGTAATTCCGTATGAGGCAGGATCATATTATATATTTGACCGTGGGTATAATGACTTCAAACGCCTGTTCAAAATAGAAACGATAGAGTCATATTTCGTTATCAGGGCAAAGAAGAATCTGCAGTTCAAGTAGGCCAAATGGAAACGCCGCCTGCCAAAGAATGTGTTGTCTGACGCTTGTATAGAACTCACAGGATATTATCCAAAGATGAATTATCCTCAAGAAATGAGGCTGGTACGTTACTGGGATGAAGAACAGAAACGTGAGTTCATGTTCCTGACCAATGCGATGCATTTAAACTCACTGCAAGTTGCAGAACTTTATAAGAACAGATGGCAGGTAGAATTGTTTTTCAAATGGATCAAACAGCACCTGAGAATTAAAAAATTCTGGGGAACAACAGAGAATGCAGTCAGAATACAGATATACGCAGCTATCAGTGCTTTTTGTCTTGTGGCAATTGTACAGCATGACATGAAACTCGAAAGAAGTACTTATGAAGTACTGCAAATTCTGAGTATTTCATTGACGGACAAAACACATTTGACAGATCTATTTGATAAGACTAAAATCAAATATGACAAAGATCGATGCGGTTCAAGTGAACCTAATTTATTTAATTTTTAACTCGTCCAATTTTTTAGTGGACACTAATGACCAGGAATATTTAATGATCAAAATACTAAACATACTTATCTTACTTGTAACGTTTTCAGCTTACGGGCAAAGTGGAACACCGGAGGACTTTGGATTTAAACACATTGTTTTCAATTATAAAACAGACAAAGTTGATATTTTAGTCAAATCAAAAAAAGGAGAAGAAAATATTCCCAAACCGCTTTTCTTTTTTTGTCAGGGAAGCCAGCCTATACCTTTAATCAAATATCACGAAAAAGATTTTTATAGTGTTTTTCCATTTAACCCGGACAGTCTTTCTCAAAAATATCACTTGGTGATTGTGAGCAAACCATACATACCGATTATTGTGGACTACAATACACTCTTACCGAATTTCAATTATGTTGACGACTCTGGCAAATTTCCAAAAGGATATACTGATCGTAACGTATTGAGTTATTACGTTCCGAGAAACATTGCTGTAATAAAGTATCTTCAAAAGCAAATATGGGTTAAGACGACCCAACTCGTTGTGGCGGGACATTCTGAAGGGAGTACTATCGCAGCCAAAATGGCGGCAGATTATAAAAAAGTCACGCATTTAATTTATGCCGGTGGAAACCCTATGGGAAGAATAATGTCAATAATTGGTCAAAACAGAGCAATTGAAACCGATACGGACACTACAAGATATGGTGAAGAAGGAATAAATTATTGGAAAACAGTAGTTAAAAATAAAAATGATATGGATGGTTCGCGAGGCGACGCTTATAAGACAACTTATGAATTCTCGCAACCGCCGATAAAATATATGGAAAAACTGGTAATTCCTGTTTTAGTCTCTTACGGAACGAAAGATTGGAGCACCCCTTTTAACGACTTATTGCGTGTGGACTTTATTAGACAAGGGAAAAGTAACTTTACATTTAAAGTTTATGTTGGAAAAGAGCATAATTTTTTTCCATTAACAGCAGACAGCAAACCAAACTATGACATTAATAATTGGGATAAAGTAGCTGTTGATTTGTGATGAAAATCATGTAACTATATATATGTTAAATAGATACGCATCCTGTATAGGGGAAATAGAATAATTTGCAGAATAAGTTTGATATGATAGGCATAGATGAAATATTATTAACTTTAGCTTTAAATTATACTTCAGATGAAGTAAGTAAGTTAATTAAAGGTAAGGAAACGTTAGAATCTGATTTACTTCGTTCATACAACGATGCGTTGAAAGAATGGAGTAAAAATGATGATATCCGAAGGATGACTGCTCGGAATTTTAGTACTCACTTCAAGCAGTTGGGCGAGTACATTAAATCCCCAAGCTCTCAAATAAAAGGGACAGAAATAAGCAAGTTGTTAAATATTTGGGAATCAAAATTGCGTAATTATGATAATACCTATCACTATTTATCAGAAAAAAGAACTGAGAAAATTTCAGAAGATATAGAATATATTCGGTCTGTTGTTGATAGAATTAATAAGCAATTTGCAGTAAAAATTGAACAATTTGAGCCTATTCCCGATTATATTCCAAGGCAGATTTCTACAGAGATAGATGATAATATTGATTTTTTTACGCCAAAATCCACTTTTAAACTTGCTGAAATAATATCAGATAAAGAATCATATCCTAAGAGAAAATTTATTTTATATAGTTCTGCCCAGACAGGGAAAACCACTGAATTAAAACATTTGGCTTATCAATTGCAAGAAAGTGAACTTTTTACTCCTATTTTTCATAATTTAAATAATTATATCCTTTCAACTTTCTATGAGCGACTCAAAAGCATTGTTATACAGTACGATGGCGTCATCTTTTTATTGGATGGATATGATGAAATTAAAGATGTTAATAAAGATAGATTTCTTGATGAATTGAATTTATTTGCTGTAGATTTTCCAAATATACCAATATTGATATCAAGCCGTATAAACTTTGAAGATAAAAGTCTTTTTCAAGATTTTCAACCTTTGTATTTAGAGCCATTATCATATGATGATATACATACTTATATTGACAAAAACTATACAGATATAAGAGAGTCTTTTATTGATAAAGCATCTAATTTAGGTGTTTTGGGATTATTGCAAACGCCTTTTTATTTGAAAGAAATGCTTAAATATTTCTCTGATTATAGCGATTTACCACAAACCAAATCAGAATTATACAAAATCTTAATTGATGAAAGTTTTTGGATTGATGAAAAACACAAACCGGAAAGAGGTTATGTACAACAATTAAAAACAAAAGGTTACAAAATATTGCAGAAAGTAGCTTTTGTAATGATTCTTTGCGAGAAAAAAGAACTGAGCGAGTATGAATTAAGTGAAGTGCTCACAGAGGAGGAATTTCAAATAGCTATTCATTTTTCCATTTTCAAGAGAGATGCATCAAAACTAATGTATAGTTTTGAACACATCGCTTTTAAAGAGTTTTTAATGGCTGAGTTTTTAATATCCATATCCGAAAATGAAGTTGTGAAATTGATATTCTATCCTGAAAGTAATAAACTGATAAAATCGTGGTACAATATTGTTTTACTTTTTTTGGAATTATTACAGGACATACCTGAGAAATTTCAGTCTATAATTGATACTTTAATTGAAAACGATAATCATGTAATAATTGATGCATCTCCCAAATTCTTGAGTAAAAATAATAGAGTCGAAATATTTAAGAAGATTTACAATTTCTACAAAAAGAAAGGGTTAGATATCGTTTATGAGTTTAAGAAAAAACTAATGACCTTTGCCAATTATAGCGAAACAATTCTATTTTTAGTGGAACAATTGAAGTCAGATGGAACAAACGCAAATTACCGCAATGCATTGGCACTTCTCGAATATGCCGATTATAATGAACTAAAAGAAAAAGAATATGTAAAGCAAACATTAAAAGATTTTTTGAGTAAAAAACATCAAACAAAGGAGTTGCGAAATTATTTATTTTCGCCTTTCAATAACGAGGAATATGCAAATGAGAAAGATATCCAAGAAATCGGAAAAATAATACAAGATAATAAGCAAGCGGAAGTAATTGATTATTATTTTGATTTATTGTTGAAGCTAGACAACGTAGACAATTATGCTGAGCGGATTTTTGAATCTCAACAGTATATTAATGATTATGAGGATGATTTAGGTGTTCATCATATGGTTTACAGATATGCAGTATATCAAATTTATGATAAATTGACATCCATAGAAAACATAGCAAATGCGCTTATATATACTGCATCAGAAAAGGGATATTTATCTCGAGGAAAAGAAGAGCAAATTGGCGTCAAAAAGAAATTACTATTAAAATTAAGTGATTTATACAGAAGTGAACCGGATGAACAAATTATTGAAATGGTTCTAACCGCTTTTGTGCAAGAAGATTTTAGTACGTATGGATTGGATCAATATGAAATCGGAACGGCTTTATTATACAAAGACTTTTTTGTAAGTATAGGGAAAGTAGAGAGTATTTTAAATAATGAGTATGCAATTTTAGAGGAATCATTATCCAAAAACACCATAGACCATAAGCGTGAATTGCTTATTCCTTTGTTAATGACTGAAGATTACTTCGTTGCGAAAATGCACTCTTATGATAAAACAGATTTAGCGGGATATTATCATATGAAATACACTTTGTCTTTTAATGATGATTTAAGTGAAAAACTTACCGAACAATTAGAAGCGTATTTTTCAATTCCAAAACTAAAAATTAGAGATTGGCAAAAGGAAAAACAAGACGATTTTGATTTGATATTGGACTATCAGCGATTTAAAAAAGAAATTGAATACCACTGTGATACAGATTGTAAGTTTATTTATAAATTTAGAAATCGAGATTTAATATCCGACGATTTAATAAGTAACTGCGTAGATTACTTTCTATATGAATTTACAAAAGATGAGAAAATTAATATTGAAGCAGCAAGAGAGGCTATTAATGATTTGGAGAAATATTTCAAATTTACCCTAATCCATATATCGCATTATATGAACTATGGGAATGAAGAAACGTCCATATTAGCAAATAAAAAACAAAAACAAGTGATTAATGGACTTGTCAGTCAAACAGTAAATAAGGGCGTAGATACTGACAATTTAGAAACGTTATTAGCGGCGATTACTTTTTTCGATTTTAATTTAACAGAAGAACAAATTAGAGAATTTATGCCGCTCAGTTACAGAAATATTCCCAATCACATAGGCTATAAATATCGGTTAAAAGGTAATGAATCGGATGATTTAACATTCTCACATAATACTAATTTATTAGATTTTCTTATTTACAAGTCAAGTGAAGAATTTATTAATAACCAAATAATAAGTATTATAGAGAATGAAAATCGATATAATGAAATGCTTTACCGTGCTTTAGCGGACTATATTGTTCAGAATAAAATAAATTGGTTGTATAAATTTCTTCCTATTATTTTATTTGATAAACTTGACGAGGAATATGACAAAAGACAAGTATTGTATGATATTTCGAGAATTGAAAATTCATATTCTTTGATTGAAGAACGGTTTGAAGAATTATCCGATGAATCAAAAATATCTTATTTTTCTTATCTCAAAGAAGGCAAAGTGCCAGAATTGATTTGTGAAACCTTGTGGGAAATATATCAAAGAACTGATGGAGATGTAAAATTAAAGTGTTTGAGTGTTTTGTTGAGAAATGGATGCATGAAAGCATTAGATGAGTTTATAATATTTTTGGAAGAGAACCAATATGCCACTGCTGATGAGTTTCCACGATTATCGTATATTGGAGAAGAATATTTAGACTCTTTGATTGAAATTTTGAAAATCATTTTACCAAAAGTAGATATTAACTACAATAGATTTGTTGATGTGGTACTATATCCAATTGAAGAAACCGCGGTAATGAATAATGAAAATTTAGAAAAGGTAACAAAGGCATTTGAGCAAATTATTGAAAAAAATAAGGACTACCACTTTCTCAACAGAAGAATAATGTTAATGACAGATAGATTCTATGAGTCAGGACGGTTCAATCGCACAATTAAAGAAGCATTAAAAGAGTTTCAGTATTTAACAGATTAATAGGTGAGTAATGATAACGAAATCCCAACTTCAAAATATTCTTTCCAATACCGAAAATGCTCACGTAGAGCGTACTATTTCTACGGACAATATGGACAAATTCTGTCAGGCTATTTGCGCTTTTTCTAACGATGTTTCGGGAAGTGGAAAGAATGGCTATTTGATTATCGGCGTACACGACAATGGAAAACTGTCAGGTTTAAAGGTAGATGATAAGCTATTGCTGAAAATTTCCAATATTCGCACTGATGGGAATATTTTGCCACAACCTGTTATGACAGTTGAGAAATTCTCATTTGACGATGGCGATGTGTTGGTTACGGAAGTTCAGCCTTCAGAATTTTCACCTGTTCGTTATCGTGGGCGAGTTTGGGTGCGGGTTGGTCCAAGAAAAAGTATTGCTACAGAAGCGGAAGAAAAAATATTGACCGAACGTCGGTTGTCCAACATACACACGTTTGACGCAATGCCCTGTTTGGGTACAACACTTGATGATTTGGATATAGCCATCATCAAAAAAGAATACCTGCCTAAAGCAGTTGCCGAGGAGGTGCTTTCTGAAGATAAACGTACTATTGATAAGCAACTCGCTTCACTCGGACTGTATGATTTGCGTTATAATTGTCCGACCAATGGAGCTATTGTTCTTTTTGGACTAAATCCGGAGCGTTATTTGCATGGTTCTTATATTCAATATGTCCGTTTCAAAGGGAAAGATCGCGCCGGAGACATCATTAATGAGCATAAATTTAGTGGAAATCTTTGTCGTGAGTTGCCTAAGGTTGACACTTTCATAGAAACAAGTATTGCGCAGAAGCGTCCTATTCCCGTGAGTGTGCTCCGTGAAGAAACTTTCTCAAAGTATCCCTATTGGGCAACTCGTGAGCTTTTAATGAACGCCATCATGCATCGTGATTATGAAACTAATGCACCTGTACAATTTTATGAATATGATGATAGAATTGAAGTGCAAAATCCCGGCGGATTATACGGTAAAGTAACGCCGGATAATTTCCCAAACGTCAGTGACTACCGCAATCCGTTTATTGCTGAAGCAATGAAGGTGTTGGGCTATGTGAATCGTTTCAGTCGTGGTGTGTATCGAGTGCAAAAGGAATTAATGGAAAATGGAAACGGTAAAGCTGTTTTTGATTTTTCATTGGTAACGGCATTTAAGGTAATAGAGAATATTTCTGAGAAATATTTAGATGAAGGGTTTGGAGCGGAAACTACTCAAGAAAAGCCCAAGAAAAGCCCAAGAAACGTCCAAGAAACGTCCAAGAAACGTCCAAGAAGCATCCAAGAAGAAATTGTCGAAGCGATAAAAATAAACCCCACAATTACACGTAAAGAGTTGGAAAATCAATTGGGATATTCTCATGGAAAAATTAAATACCATATTTCTCAACTAGTCAAACAGGGTGTTATCAAACACGAAGGAGCTACAAAATCTGGGAAATGGGTAATTATAAAGTAAGCACCCGAGCAACTACCTCTTGATTATTCCGGAGCATACGCACCCACGGAT
>JABNAD010000875.1_pt1 | contig 13850 bp, 11 predicted proteins | sample 7240381 | NCBI WGS metagenome assembly JABNAD01 (sample SAMN11332834, study PRJNA596920) | anaerobic digester metagenome | biome: digested sludge; isolation source: digested sewage sludge-derived enrichment culture grown on H2/CO2 | place: Germany: Goettingen
GTATTAATCGTCAACCCATTGAATTACTTCCCGGCTGCAATTGATGTAGCCGGGAAGTTTTATTTCATGGAGAATGCTATAAGTTCACAACCCGGCAATCTTCCAGCATATGGTTACCTCTGTTGTACTGATACAATGAAACCTGCAGCTTCTTTTTATCCGGGCTTACAGGATCAATTACCACGAAGTGCATATTAATCGTGTCCTGTTCTATTGTTTCGCTCTTGTTTCGTGTTTTTTTATCTTCCCATGTACCGGAATTAACATAAAGACACGGTTCCTCGCTTAGGTTAGTGTACGACTTCATCATCGGGTCATGGGTATGCCCGAAAACAACGATCCGGACATCCGAAAGGGGGTTTTTGAAATATTGCACAGCCGACTGGTTATCGATAAATTCTGTTTTCAAACTGCCCACTATAGCTTCGTTGATCCTCGTCATAACGGTAACGTTGTTGTACTTTGTGCGCGCATCCCAATTGACCTGTGTAAACAAGCCGTTATATAGATTCATTTGAATGCTTCCGTCGACAGCATCGTTCCTGGGCAAGATATCATTAATCGCGTAATTCTTTGTATATTTCCCCACCTTAGTGGTAAAGACCGGATCGTTGAAATCATCCTTCACATAAATTACCTCCTCCATTACTTTCTTCCACAAGGTGTAGTAGATGTATTTACTGTATTGTTCGGGATTGCCAGGATCGTTTAGCGTCACAAGGGGCACTTTGGTCGCAGCTTCAGGTGTAGTAGGATTTACAAAAGAATTGGCGGCGATGCGTGCAAAGAAATAACCGGGAGGCAAAATGGCACCCGGTGCTTCGCTTTCGTTTGCGCCCGGCGTAATGGCACAAAAAAAATCGTATCTATGACCATGCTCAATGGCTATCTGTGGATAATCATCGGGATGATAGGTACCCACGGGATACTTGTCACCGGCATCCCGTGCCTGATTCACGCCGGGCATTGCAAGATTGATATTCTCCGGCGAGAATCCCATATCGTGGTTTCCGGGAAGATAAGTGAGCTTTACTTTACCGTCCTTGATAATACCGTTAAGCGCATTGAACACCCCTTTATTGGCCGCTACCGTTTTCTTCACAAAATCGGCCTGAGTACCGCTGCCGTAGGTATCCATTCGTGCAGGGATATACCACTCATCAAACATATCTCCTCCTATAACCAGCTCCCTGATAGTTTCAGACGCGCGCACTTCATTGAGAAACTGCTCCAGGCGGTCCAGGTGTTTCACAGTTTCTGAATAAGTCAGGTCATTACCCAAATGCAAATCACTGATAACAATAATCTTATCCCGCTCATAAAGGCTACTTAAGACGTCGTCAAACGGATTTATTAAAACAGTCTCGTCAGTCTTGCTGCACGAAACCAAACTCAAGGCAGATGCCATCACTACAAAAAATACAAAATAATTTTTTCTCATCATACAATCAATTAATATACTCAATCCTTGTTCGTTTTTTGCGTTTGACCTTGCTTCCATACACTTAACACTATGTCACCAACAATACAAAAACAATAAACTTTTGGGTTGCAAATCTAAGGAGAATTAGTATTTGGAATGATCCATATTTACAAAAACCGCTGTTTCATATTTACAAATTTTCTTGGTTGAGTTTCCTTACAAACGTCGGAAACTTGATTTCTGGCATTTAACCAGCTGAAGAGGTAGGGTCCAATTGAAGTGTCCACAGCTGGTTACATTCGTTTATCTAAAAAGAATATGATCTTCTGCGACTAAAATTTTTTAACATTCCCGGATAACTAAACATTAAATAAATTAATTTTGTGCGAAAATGCAATATTTATATATAGCTACAATCTTCGCAGGGGCTTTGGTATGCCTACTATCCTCGTTATTGCTGTTCGCCCGTAGTAAGATGGGCGAACGTTCCCGTATAATCCTCTCGGTTATCGTCCTGTTTTCCGTGTTCAATTACATTCCGCGATTTATTGCACTGATAAACGGGTACGTACCTGATTTTGCCGTTTCTGCAAACATGTTGCTGATCGCCAACTTTATGATAGTCTCATACATTATGTATCCGATTGAAGTCATTTCACCCGGCTGGCTCAATTTTTGGCGAATTTTGAAACTATACACCGTTTGGTTGTTCTTGCTTGGCATATATCTTCTGTCTTTATGGATAGGCATACAATACACCCTTATCGCTCTCTCCCAGAAATGCTCGCACATATCACAAAATTTGAGGTATGGTTTCGTCTGATACTTTGTTTACTTATGTTCACCCCGGGACTGTTTATTATTTTTATTCATCGCCAGGGGCTTTACAACAATACAGACCGTATGTGGTTAAAAAAATACGTTTTCACATTTTTCATCAATATTCTTGCATACTTTCTGGTGCTGGCATACAATCATCCGGCGCTCCACACGCTTTATTACTACATCAGTGTCGGATGCAGCCTTTATATTGTCTATATGGAACTGTTTGATCGTTTGCTGGATAGACCAACAGGCAACACTTTCACTCTTAAGAAAATCTTCCGGGAAGAAATTTTTTCAGCGGATTCAGAGACTTATTTATCTTCCAAAGAATACATCACTGAGCCTAAAAACTCAGCGGTGGCAGAAAGGCTGGATGCTTACATGAAAAAAAACAGCACGTGGAGAGACCCGGATTTGTCTCTCAACAGATTAGCCTCTGAGCTATTCACCAACCGTACAACCCTTTCCCTAGTTATGCGTGAAAGTGGATTTGAAAATTACACGAATTATATAAACCGATTACGAATAGATGATTTCATACTGCAAATAGAGTCCGGACAATTCGCAAACTTCCAGCAGGCTTTCTTTTTTGTCGGGTTTCGTTCCCGCAGCACTGCCTTGCGTAATTTCAGACAGTTCACAGGAATGTCTCCCTCGGATTATTTTAATAAGTTCGATTCCGGGAACAATACTGTAAGCAGCGATTAAAAATAAAAAGGATTTTCAGGCACAAACCAAAAAACAGGTATAGGCAGCAAACGTTGAAGATCGAATGAAACTTGCGGATACAGAACCACAACATCCATATAACGTCCTCTAAAATACCGGCAAGTACTTATCGACAAAATGTTTTTTGATTTCGTTTTGATTTAATCTTGCTAACAAAGGCCAAAGCTCATCTGCTGCAAGCTATCTTCTCTACAAGATTTCCAATATTATATTTTTTTAACTTATTTTTATTTTAAATACTTAACAAAATGTATACATTTGCAAGATTAATATGTAGGACTTATTATACATATACTATATAATATCGATAAAATGAACAAATTGAAAATAATCAGAGGGGCAACAACGCTTGTAGACCTGACTGAAGAAGCGATTGTTAATTATATCAAAGGGGCTAATCTGAAACCAGGGGAGAATTTCCCATTCGATGAAAATCAACTTTCAACAAAACTCCATGTAAGCAGGAATGTAGTTAGAGAAGCCTTAAGCAGATTGCAATCTTTTGGTATTATTGAAAGTCGAAAAAGGAACGGCATCATTATTCGAGAGCCAAGTTTAAAAGACAACCTGACACGAATAATTGATCCAAAATTTCTCAGTAAAGAGAAAATTATTGATCTGCTAGAATTAAGGTATATACTTGAGATTGGAATTATACCGACATTATTTGAAAACATTAGAGATGAGGATATTAACGATCTACATAACATATTGCCTCCCAAAATTCCAAAGAATGCCTATGTGATGCTTTCCACAGAGAATGAAATTGAATTTCATTCTCGCATTTACAAAACATCTGGAAATCAGGTAATCAACGATTTACAAGAGATTTTAATTCCCATTTATCGTTTTACTCATGACAATCAATCTGAATTTGATCAGTACAATAAAAAGATTAAGGAGGAAAATTTATTTGCTTCTCATTCAGATATTCTAGATGCATTAGAAAAAAGAGATCAGCAATATTATGAGGACGTGATCAAGAGACACCTAATGGCTTATTATTTATATATAAAAGAACAAAGAAAAATCAAAAATACGACAATATGAAATCAACAAATTTCGAGGGTTTAATTGCTGCAGTAGTAACACCTATGACAGCCGGGGGAGAAATAAATTTATCAACCATTGACGCATATGCCAATTACCTTATTAAAAGAGGTGTAAATGGTGTTTTCGTATGTGGAACGACAGGGGAAGGATTACTCCTGAATACCGTTGAACGGAAAAAAGTAATAGAAGAGTGGATGAAGTATTCCGACAACTTAAAAATACTGGTTCATGTAGGAAGCACAAGTCACAAAATCGCTGGAGAGTTGGCTAAGCATGCACAAGAAATCGGCGTTGATGCTGTATCCTGTATGGGGCCTTGTTATTTGCCACCACGCAACACAAAAGAATTGGTAGATTTTAACAAACTTGTTGCAGAAAATGCTCCCGACATACCCTATTACTACTATCATATTCCCAATGTATCAGGGGTAAGTATTAACATGCTTCAATTTTTAAAAGAAGGTCAAAAAACAATTCCCAATTTGAGGGGATTGAAGTATACCTCGTACAACACCATGGAAGAGCAGGAATGCATTAATTATGAGCATAATAAATTTGACATACTGCATGGACACGATGAGAGTCTTTTACTTGGACTAACGATCGGCGGGAAAGGCGGAATAGGCACATCCTACAATGTAAGTTCTGTCCAATTTAACAAAATATTGTCCAGTTTCAAAAGTGGTAACATAACACAAGCAGCAGAATTGCAACATGAAGCAAATCAATTTATAAAATTGCTACTGGAATACGAAAATTCAATTGTGAGTATAAAAGCAATACTAAACATTGTCGGCATTGACTGCGGTCCCTGTAGGTTACCGTTACGAAATCTGAGTAGCGAGGAAATGAAATCACTCGAAAACAGACTAAAAGAATTTGATTTAGTACTGTAGATAAATTTTACCTGTCATGAAGAATACGGTTTCTCTCCTACTGGCATTATCCGTTATATCTAGTTTCAATTGCACTTGCAATAGATACATAGATCTAAGCAAAATAGCGATTGAAAACTTAAACGAAAGGATGAATGATTCCGCTTTTTGGAACAAGATCCATTCTATTGAATTCTTGATCGATCTGGGGCTAAACAAAGAGGCAGAAATCATATTAAAAGACCGGATAAGCAAATATGAATCGGAACCTCAAATGAGAATCGGATACTGGAGGTGTATGGCTTTGAATGAAAATGATACTTATTCAAAAGATTTATATATCAAGAAAATTTTAGAGGTATACCTGGATTCAAATAACACAGATATTATACATGCCGCTGAGAGTCTGGCAAAATTATCATTTTCTTTAAGAACATACCCTAAAACAAAAATGATCAATGTTGACGAGCAAAATAAATTAGAAGCATATGTTAACTGGTCATCAATTTATCCTGATAAATATAATTGCTCAATCGACTACAACAGTTTATTTGAAATTTTGAAGTCAGAAAATTTAGAGTATAAACAGGTAATGGCTTATGGAACCAAATATCTAGGGAAAATAAGTAATTATCAATGGAGAAAAATAATGAATTTGGCTCTTACAGAACCACTCGAATCACCAATCGCAGTTTACCTGTATAGCAGTGCATTAAACAGTTGTCCCGATCAAGAGAGAAACAATAAAAACATTCTGATTATCAGAGATAATTTAAAAAGAATAGCTAAAACTGAGAACATAAAAAATAAATACGAGGCTTTTGTGGCATTAGGCAATTTTGCTGAAAAAGATGATTCCAATTTCATTAAAGAAGAATTGTTGAAAATGCAATCTCTTTATTTTAGAAATGAATTAAACGATCAATCCAATGATTTACTATCAGCTATGTCTTTTGCGTATTTAAAAAGTATTGGATTTAATAGCAATTGATAAATATGGAACTAACATTCTTAGATTGGTTAATTGTAATAGCATATTTAATACTAATGCTATTATTGGGATATTTTTCTTCTAAAAAAAATAAAACTGCTGAGGATTATGTTCTTGGAGGAAAATCAATGAATCCGTTTATGATCGGCATTTCATTATTTGCAACAATGTTCAGTACACTTAGTTATCTTTCATATCCCGGTGAGATGATAAAATATGGGCCAGTATTCTTAACGGGTATTTTGGCATTTCCTATCGCAAGCTTGATAGTTGGGAAATACCTTATTCCTCATTTTATGAATCTGAAAGTGAAAAGTGCTTACGAGATACTGGAAATCAAGCTTGGATCAAAAACAAGAAAATTAGGAGTCCTCTTCTTTCTGAGTTTACGTTTTTTGTGGATGACAACTATTATATATGCAACTGTAGATACTGCATTTGTACCTATTTTTAATTTAAGCAAATCTCTTGTTCCTTTAATAAGTATAATACTGTCAATACTGACTGTTGTATATACAACAATGGGGGGAATTAAAGCTGTGGTGAAAACCGACGTAGCTCAATCTGTGATTATGTTTTTCGGGCTAATCGTAACCATAATTATCATTTTAAGTAAACTTGATTCCATACAAACATTATTTGATCCATCCTTCTATTCTCATTGGGGTTCTGTTGAATTCAAAATAGATCCAATTAAAAGAATGACGATTGGAAATATATTTATCATGACCCTAGTTTGGCAAGTGTGCACTGCTGGCTCCGATCAGATGGCAATCCAAAGATATCTATCCACTAAAGATATAAAATCGGCCAAACACTCTTATAGTGTCTCACTTTGGGGCTCAAGTTTCATTCAGATTTTACTAGGCATCACAGGGATATGTGTAATGGCTTATTTTACTTTAAATTCAAACATGCTCGAAGGTGGCGTAAATTTATTTGAACAGGCTGATATATTATTTCCTGTTTTTATAAGGATAGGACTCCCTACAGGTATTACAGGGTTAATAGCATCAGCTATATTAGCCGCAGCCATGTCCAGCCTATCCTCAGGACTTAATTCAAGTTCAGCTGTGATTGCAGAGGAAATAATTAGGGGGAAGAAAAATAAAAATGATATTTCAAACTTAAAATTAATAAAAAAAACATCTGTAATTATTGGAATTATAGTTGCTCTCTCAAGCTTTTTTATTCCTTACATCACTGGAAATTTATTTGATGTAATACAAAAAGTCGTAAACCTGGTAGTTGCACCTCTTTTTGTGTTATTCTTTATGGCATTATTTATACCCTTTGCAACAGACAGAGCAACTTTTTTTGCAGGAATCACTTCATTGATTATTGCTATTCTGATTGCATTTTTTGAAATTTTTGGAATATCCTCCTTGTGGATAATGACTCTTTCATTACTAGGAGGTGTAATAGTTGGAATCGTGATAAGTTATATAGACAATAAACTAACAATTAAAAAATTAGACCTATGAAAAAACATTTTCTTTTTATTTTATTAATCATCTCTTCTTCCTCTTTATCTGCACAAACGAATTGTGTGAAGATAGAAAAAATTTGGGATAACGGTAAACATAATGCTTTCACATCTTTAATTAAATTTAAAGATGCGTACTACTGCTCCTTTAGAGAAGGAGATAGTCATGTTTTCAACTCTGCTGGTAACGCCGATGGAAAAGTTCGTATTTTAAAATCAATTGACGGACAAAACTGGAAATCGGTTGCTTTATTTGGAAAAGACAAATATGATTTGAGGGATCCAAAACTTTCAATTACCCCCGACAACAGACTCATGGTAACAATTGGAGGATCTATATATGTGGATAAGAAGTTAACAGGAAGAATTCCACAGGTTTCATTTAGCAAAGACGGTGAAAATTTTTCAGAACCAAAACCTGTAAAAATTCACGATAAGGCTGGTAATGGATTAGATTGGATCTGGAGAGTAACGTGGCACAATGGTATTGGATATACACCCATGTATTCAATGACGGCAGATAGAGATGCGTATTTGAGTTTACTTTCAACAAAAGACGGAATTAACTACAATCTGATCACTAAACTCGATGTGCCTGATTTTCCCAACGAAGCGACCATTCGTTTCAAGTCTGATGGCGAGATGTATATGATGGTTAGAAGAGAGATAGGTGATCAAAAAGGATATTGGGGGAAAAGTGTTTATCCATATGATACCTGGACGTGGAAAAGTATGGACTTTCGACTTGGTGGACCAGATTTCATAAGTTTAAACGATAGTCTTATTGTGATGGGAACTCGTTCTCATTATACATCATTTGCAAAAACAGTACTTTTAACAAGTGATGGATCAGAAAAATTTCAAGAAGTATATGTATTACCATCGGGTGGCGATACCAGTTATCCAGGATTTGTTATCGAACAAGATCAATTGTGGGTCAGCTATTATTCATCACATGAAAATAAAAATTCATCAATTTATATTGCCAAATTGCCTTTAAGCATATTTAATTCAAAATAAATGATATATAAAAATACAGCATTATGATAAAAAAATTAATTTTAATTACGCTTGTTTTTTTATTTCCCGTTTTAGTGTTTTCCCAAAACATAATCCAAGGATTAATAGTGGATGTAAATAATGAGCCATTAATAGGTGTAAATGTGGTCGTTAAAGGAGAAACAATAGGCACAATTAGTGATATTGATGGAAGATATTCCATAGAAACCGAACACGGAAAAACGTTATTATTCTCATATATTGGTTTTGAGACCATTGAGATAGAGGTTACAAGCAATATTATAAATGTAATCCTAAAAGAAAATATAACAACTCTCGATGAAGTTGTTGCTATTGGATATGGAACAATAAAGAACAGCAGAATCACCGGTGCTCTATCGAGAGTGGATTCAGATCAGATCGATAAAAGACCAGTTGCTAGGTTAGATCAAGCAATTCAAGGAAAGATACCCGGAGTATATGTTCAAGAAACTTCAGGTTCTCCGGGTCGCTCCTTAAATGTAAGAGTCAGAGGAATCGGATCAATAAATTACGGTACTGCACCTTTATATGTTGTTGATGGCTATCCAATATCAGGCGATTTGAACAGTATTACCCCGTCAGATATTGCATCAATTGAAGTATTGAAAGATGCTGCTTCAGCAGCAATTTATGGATCAAGAGGATCAAATGGTGTTGTATTGATTACAACAAAAAGAGGTGGAAAAGGTAAAGCAGTTGTAGATTTAAATGTTTCTTATGGAATTCAAAATAGGTTTAGTAAAGTAGATGTCCTTAATAGAGATGAATATATTGAATATGCTATAGAAGAACGAACTAATAGTTACATTTATAATGGAGGGGATTTATCAGTTCCTGAAGATAAAAGACAAAACTATCAATATGCAATAGACCCAGTTTGGAGGAGTAATCCAACATCTTTACCTGATCATGATTGGCAGGATTTAATAAGTCGGCCAGCTCCTTTACAAAATTACTCTTTATCTGTAACCGGCGGTAATGATAATAGTAAATATTTTATATCTGCAAATTATTTTGATCAAGAGGGTATATTAATCGAGTCAAATTATAAGAGGCTATCTTTTAGAGCAAACGGTGAAATAAGTACAAATAAATATTTAACCGTCGGACTAAATTTATCAACAAATATAACTGAAAGAAATGACCCGGAGACAGACACTAATCAAGGACCTGTTTCAAGGTCGATTGTAATGGCACCTGTTGTTGGTTTAAATCAACAAACTGTCGCAGGAGGGAACTATTATTATCATGCTCATTTTTTTCTTAATCCCATTGCTTTGGCTAAAGAAATTGACAATTTATCAAAAGGTAATAACTTTCTATCTAACATTTACGCTAATATTAATATCCTTGATAATTTAGTTTTCAAAACATCCTTTGGCACAAACATCATAAATTATAACGGTAGTTATTTCAAACCTTTAAATGTAAATAGAGGAAATCCAAGTTTTGGATCCGTTTCTAATAGTCTATCCAATAATATATTAGCAGAAAACACACTTAACTATAATCTTGAACACGATACTTGGTCTCTCGATTTATTAGCAGGATATACTTTCCAAAAAGAACGTTATGAAAGTTCATCTTTACAAAAAAGTGAATTTCCGGATGACGATATAAAGACTTTAAATGCAGCAACAAAAATTGATAACGGTACATCTAGTGCCACAGAATGGTCTTTGATATCATACTTGGCACGTGCTAATTTCTCATATATGGATAAATATAATTTTAGTACTAGTATCCGAAGAGATGGGAGTTCTCGTTTCGGTAAAAATAGCAAATGGGGTATTTTCCCATCTATTTCTGCAGGATGGTTAATATCTGAGGAAACATTTATGAACCCATATACCGATATAATCAGCAATATGAAATTAAGAGCAAGTTATGGTGAAGTTGGAAATAATAATATTGGAGATTATTCATCAATTGGATTATTAGGGGGATCAAACTATGTTTTTGGAAATAACAAAGTAGGTGGTTATGCTCCATCAAGTTTTAGCAATGCTGATTTAGGATGGGAAAGAACCATAACCAGTAATGTAGGACTGGATTTTGGATTGTGGAGAAATAGATTCAATGTAAGTTTTGATTATTACGTCTCGAATATTAAGGATTTATTATTGAATGTACCTATTCCTGGAACTACAGGTTTCCAAACTGCACTACAAAATATAGGTCACGTTCAAAATAAAGGATTTGAAATAGAAATAATGACTCGAAATATTACAGGTCAGTTCAGTTGGAATACAGAATTCAACATTTCTTTTAATGAAAATATAGTTAAAAAGTTAGGTTCTGATGGCAGTCCGATAATTGGGTATTATGGCGGATTCCCTCTTACGAAAACTGAAATAGGAATGCCTATAGGATATTATTATTTATTTAAAACTGATGGAATATTTAAAGATGAGGAGGATTGTAGAATAAATAAAAATATGTCATATGCTAATAAAAATCCCCAGCCAGGTGATATAAAATATAAAGACATGAACGGGGACGGTATTATTGATAATGAGGATAAAACGAATGTAGGAAGTAATATTCCAAAAGTGACATGGGGTCTAACAAATAATTTTTCTTTTAAAGGCATAGAATTATCTGTTTTTATGGATGGAGTACCAGACTCTCAATTACTCAATATTGCTAAAAAAGAAACAACCCAATCAAGAGGTAATGTAAGAGCTTATTGGTTAGACCGTTGGAAATCAGCTGAAAATCCCGGAAATGGAAAAGTTCCACGAGCTGCGACAACAGATAATTTAACTACACCTTCCGATTGGTGGTTGGAAGATGCTTCATTTTGGAGGATTAGAAATATAAATTTATCTTATACTCTTCCCAAAAGTATAATGAATAAGCAATCATTTATGAACTCATGTAGAATATACGCAAGTATTGATAATGTTTATATGCATGATAATTACAATCACATGCCACAAAATGCACCAATGAGTAGTTCAAGTTTAACTCCTGGAATAGATTATGATTCAGGATATCCATTAGCAAGAACAATTCAATTTGGATTAAATATTAATTTCTAACAAGAAAAAGTCATGAAAAGATTTATTATAATTTTTTTGATATCATCTGTATTTGGTGGTTGTACTAATGAGTTAAATTTAAACCCAATATCTAACAAAAATATTGATGGCTTTTATAAAACTGAACAACAATTTGAACAAGCCATAATTGGATGTTATAATGGTTTAAGAAGTGCAAATTTAAAACAGTCATATTCATTCATGCTAACAGAGGCACGAAGTGATAATTCCTGGCAACAGGTTGACTATGATGATGGTGCAATTTCGAGATTTACAGAGACCTCTGCTTTACCCGTACTGAATGATGCTTGGTCGAACTTGTACAACACTATCATGAGATGTAATTATATTCTTACAAATTTGGAAACGGTTGAATTAAGTGCAGACTTCGAAAAGAAAATTGAAGGTGAAGCACGATTTATACGTGCTTTAATATATTTCGATTTAGTTCGTTATTTTAGAGGTGTTCCTATTATAGAAAAACCATTAACTATAACAGAAGCATATCAATTAAAGCGTTCTAGTGAAGAAGAAGTTTATAATTTTATTATTGATGATTTGAAAAAATCAATTGAACTTCTCCCAAATATTAAGCCTAAAGATTTGCCAAATAGAGCTACAGTATATGCTGCAAGAGGTTTTTTAGGCAAAGTCTATGCTTTTCAATCTGGATATCCCTTAAATAAAAATAGTTGGAGTGTTGCTTTGAATGAGCTAAAGATAGTTCTTGATGCAATTGGTGATGCAGGTTTCTTTGATAATTATGAAGATATATTCTTATTCAAAAACGAAAATAAAGACCAATCAATTTTCTCTTTAGGTTGTAAATCAAATGCTCAAGGTGAAGGTAATCCTTATCCAACACGAAACGCACCGAATGGAATAAAACCTGGAAACACACCTTTGACTATTCCTTTTGGAGGAAGCCCTTTTAGATTATTCCTAGATGGGGACTATATTGTGAATGATATTTTCTTTGAAGATGGTGATTTGAGAAAAGAACAGGCACTACAATTTGAATGGGAGGAAAAGTCTGGTCCTATCATCACTAATAGTCCGTATGTGAAAAAATACACCGACGGACCTGTAAGTGGAGGAAGCGACTGGGATATTGATTGGATAATGCTTAGATATACAGATGTATATATGCTTTATGCAGAAGCTTTGTATTACACAGGTGACAAAGTCAATGCATTGAATATCATTAACAAGGTTAGAAATAGGGCTGGTCTAACAGCGTTAGATATTACCCGAATTAATGATAATGATCAATTTGTTGATATACTTTTGAAAGAAAGAAGAAGGGAATTCTGTTTTGAAAATCAAAGATGGTGGGATTTAGTAAGAACCGATAAAGCTTTAGATGTCATGAAAGTCTTTCTAGACCATTATGGTGCAGCGGGAAATTTAACAAGTAAGGATCAATATTTTTACCCAATACCTCAGAGAGAAACAGATATAACAGGAATTGAATAAATAGGATAAAACTTAATTATTTATTTTTTAAAATAACATATTGTTTGTATGGTACATAAACATTTAACGATATTTATAATGTTTATGTACCATACATCGTATTAACAATTTAATGTGTTACTAAAACAAGTATAATGAATAATTCAACTGATATATTTTATATTATTTATCAAGCATTGGATATTAATTTAGATGGCATTATCGATAGTAAAAAATGGAAAGGAGCCACAGTTATCAAAAATCTAAGATCACCTTGGGCATCTGGTAAAAAAGATTACACGGTTTTTCGCTGCTATTTCTCTGACTGCTACTTTAATTTTTCTTTTGATGTGATTGATAATGACATAAAAGTAATCAACAATTCTGACAAAAATGTCGTTGCAAAGGGGGATAGAGTAGAGATATTTTTAAGTCCATCTTTGACATTAAATACATACTATTGCCTAGAAATGGCTCCTAACGGAAATTTACTTGACTATAAAGCCGAATTCTATCGTAGGTTTGATACAACATGGAATTTTAATGGGTGTGAAGTTATTTCTAAATTGTCAGACAAAGGTTATGTTATTGAAGGTAGATTACCTATTACTGAAATGAAAAAATTAAATCTAGATCATCATAAAGGTTTCTACATGGGTATATATCGTGCGGATTGTTCTATTATAGGAGACTCATTTAATTGGTACACATGGATAGATCCGTTCAATAAAACACCTGATTTTCACATTCCTTCGTCGTTTCAGCTTTGCCGTATTCGGGACAAGCATAATTAAAACACCAATAGCAATTAATGAAATAATTTCATATCCAATCCGTTGGTGATAATTAAAGTTTTAATCCCTAATTCTCCTAAAATGCTAAACAAATGCCCCTTTTGATCACCAGATATCCATTCAAACGGTAATTT
>JABNAD010000876.1_pt1 | contig 13820 bp, 11 predicted proteins | sample 7240381 | NCBI WGS metagenome assembly JABNAD01 (sample SAMN11332834, study PRJNA596920) | anaerobic digester metagenome | biome: digested sludge; isolation source: digested sewage sludge-derived enrichment culture grown on H2/CO2 | place: Germany: Goettingen
ATCCAATATACCGTTGGATACCATGCAGCCCAGAAATAATATTTCAGAACATTGTCATATTTAGAGTCATTCAATAAAGACATATACAATTGAATGCAGCTCATTATAACCATTGTAAAGGAATTGAATGATAGCCATATTAAAAGCTGCTTTATATCTGTTGCTCTGAAAATAAAATAAACAGTCACTATCAGCCACAACAAAGACCATATGGTGCTCAGTATCTGTTCCAGGTAAATAGGCCATATTCTTCTTTGCCTGTAGTCCTTGAAAATATCCCAGTGCCTGAGAACAACTTCCTGGCTTCCCTGAGCCCACCTAACCCTTTGCTTCCATATACCTGTGAGCGTTTCAGGAACAAGCATCCAGCACAGAGCTCTGGGTTCGTATCGTATGTCCCAGAATCTTCTCTGAAGCTTCCATGACACGGCAATGTCTTCAGTTATCATATCCCTGTCCCACAGACCCACATCAACAAGTGCTCTTTTTCTGAAAGCAACAATTACTCCGGACACTGTCATAACTTTGCCTATTACTCTTTGCGTTCTTTTTATGGAGCCTATTATTGATGCATATTCAACAAGCTGAAGCTTTCCAAGAAGTGTGTCGCGGTTTCTTATTCTTGGATTTCCTGTCACAGCTCCAACTCTTTCCCCTCTTTCAAGAAAATGCCTTATTAAATAGTATGGTGCGAAATCATCCAGCAGAGCATCTGAATCAATGCAGAGCAGGTATTCTGCTGATGCAGCATGTGCTGCAATGTGAAGGGCATTTGCTTTACCTTTGTTTTCACGACAGCTTATAACTCTGAGGCAATTGAACTTTTCAGCAAGTCCAATGAGTATTTTTTCTGTATTGTCGCGGCTTCCGTCATTTACAGCTATAATTTCAAAATCCGGATATGAAAGTTGCGACAAATACTCAATGGTTTCCCCTATTGTTTCTTCTTCATTGTAGCAGGGTACAAGTATGCTTATTTTAGGCCAGTTATATTTTTCAATGTCAATTTCTTCTTCGTTTTCTCGTGTAGCTGAAAAAATAATGGAGCCGGCAATCCAAAACAACGACATTAAAAATGGATACCAGAATATGTAATTTTCTACGATTTGAACTAATTTCGGCAGCTCATAAAACAACGTCACAACTTCACCTACCTACGACTTTTTTCGACATACAGCAAATATTATATCACAATAATGGCTGAAGTACAGACAAAGTTCGAAAGCATGCAGAAATACTGAAAAATTTAGAAATCATCATATTTATAAAATTAATTTTTATGTAGTCCAGGAATATTTTAATGCATATTTATTTAATATTTCTCAACTCTTTCGCTGTGTGCACACTTTTTCCTAAAAGTGAATTGTGCCAAGATAAGAATTTTACATTATAATTATTTTTATTTACATTTAATTATGCATTACACTTTAAAGGGTGCATTCGAAGAAATACTTGCATATAGTTCGTCTAACTCAAAGACACCCATTACTCATCTCATTGTTTTCACTTTTATTCATTTCATAAATCAATTATATATTTATTCAAACAAATATTCCAAATTTTATTTCTCAAAAATATTTCTTCAAAATTAATAAAAATAATACTTGCATATATAAACTAATAGTATTATAATCATCCATATTTTCAAAAAATAATATGTTTAGAAAGGAGAAGAAATGATAAAGGCAGGAATTATAGGAGCAACAGGGTACGCTGGAGGTGAACTTGTAAGACTTCTTTTAAGTCACAAGGATGCAGAAATAAAATGGTACGGCTCCAAAAGTTATATAAACAAAAATTATTATGAAGTTTACCAGAATTTTTTTGAAATAGTTCCGGACAAATGCATGGATGACAATCTTGATGAACTTTCGGAAATTGTTGATGTCATTTTTACAGCCACTCCCCAGGGCTACTGTTCTTCACTGCTTAGCAGCAAAATACTGTCAAATTGCAAAATCATTGATTTAAGCGCTGATTTCAGAATGAAAGATACAGAAGTATATGAAAAATGGTACGGGATTAAACATAAAAGTCCCGATTTAATACAGGAGGCCGTCTACGGTCTGTGCGAAATAAACAGGAAACAGATTAAGGATACAAGGATAGTTGCAAATCCGGGATGTTACCCCACATGCACCACATTGTCACTTTATCCGCTGGTTAAAGAAGGAATCATAGATGTAAATACAATAATAACAGATGCTAAATCCGGAACATCCGGAGCAGGCAGAAGCACAAAGACAGACAATTTGTTCTGCGAGGTAAATGAAAATATAAAGGCGTACGGAGTGACTGACCATCGGCACACTCCGGAAATAGAGGAACAGCTTTCATATGCTGCAGGACAAAATGTCACGATAAACTTCACGCCTCACCTGGTGCCCATGAACAGAGGCATTTTGACAACGTCATATGCATCACTAAAAAAAGAAACTTCTTATGAGGAAGTTCGAGAGGTTTATGAAAAATATTACAAGGACGAATTTTTCATAAGAGTATTAGACCGGGATGTATATCCGCAGACAAAGTGGGTTTCAGGAAGTAATTTTGTTGACGTGAATTTTAAAATTGACCACAGAACAAACAGAATAGTAGTACTGGGGGCAATGGACAATTTGGTAAAGGGAGCTGCAGGTCAGGCAGTTCAAAACATGAATATTATGTTTGGTTTGGAAGAAACATCAGGTCTTAAACATGTGCCTATGTTTCCTTAATACAGGAGGAAAGTATGAAAGAGATAGAAGGAGGAGTCACCTCCCCTAAAGGATTCAAGGCTGCAGGTGTTTTTGCAGGAATCCGCAAAAAGAAAAAGGATATGGCAATGATTTTCAGCGAAGTTCCATGCATTGCAGCAGGAACATTCACTACAAATATAGTTAAGGCAGCTCCAGTAAAATGGGATATGGAAATGGTTAAAAAGTCTCCTTATGTCCAGGCAGTGGTTGTTAACAGCGGAGTAGCCAACACCTGCACAGGTGCAACAGGAATGGGATACTGCAAGGACATGGCAGTTACCGCAGGATTAAATCTCGGGATTCCCACAGAAGCCGTACTTGTTGCATCTACTGGCTTAATCGGAAAACAAATACCAATTGATAAAATTAAGACCGGAATAGAAAATCTCGTTCCTATTCTCGGAAGTTCAAAGGAAGACGGAATAATGGCAGCAGAAGCAATACTCACAACAGACACAAGAAAAAAGGAACTGGCTGTGGAAATTGAACTTTCAGGAAAGAAGGTAATCATAGGAGGAATGTGTAAGGGTTCCGGCATGATTCATCCCAACATGTGCACCATGCTAAGCTTCATTACAACAGATGCTGCCATTTCAAAGGAACTTCTGCAGGAAGCACTGAGCACGGATGTTAAGGAAACATACAACATGATTTCCGTGGACGGAGACACATCAACAAACGACACTGTGCTGCTGCTGGCAAACGGACTGGCAGGAAACCATGAAATTACTGAGAAGAATGAAGATTATGAAAAGTTTGCAGAAGCTCTTAATTTCGTAAATACTTATTTTGCCAAAAGAATAGCCGAGGACGGAGAAGGAGCAACATCCCTTTTCGAAGTAAAAGTCATCAATGCACTCACAAAGGAGCAGGCTATGAAGCTTTCTAAATCCATTGTGTCCTCAAATTTGACAAAGGCTGCAATTTTCGGCCATGACTTAAACTGGGGAAGAATACTTTGCGCCATGGGTTACTCCGGTGCAGAATTCGAACCCGACGATGTAGATTTGTACTTTGAAAGCAGCGGCGGAAAAATCAAACTGATAGAAAACGGAATAGAGCTAATATACAGCAAGGAAGCAGCTGAAGAAATACTTTCAAAACCAGAAATCACTGTCATTGCTGACATAAAAATGGGAAATCAGTCCTCAACTGCATGGGGATGCGACCTTACCTACGATTATGTGAGAATCAATGCAGCATACGGATCATAGGAGGATCAATGGAAATAGAATCATTAATCAATCAAGCAATGAAGCCTGAAGAACTTCAATTCATAAAAGAATACCAAAACAAAATTGTTGTTGTGAAATATGGCGGAAGTGCAATGACAGATGAAAATATTAAGAAAAATGTTGTAGAAGATTTGGCTCTGCTGAAAAAGGCAGGATTAAAACCAATTGTTGTTCACGGCGGCGGCAAAGAAATAAACAAATGGCTTTCAAGACTGGGAATTGAAAATAAATTTGTAAACGGACTCAGAGTCACGGATGAACCTACTCTCGAAATTGCAGAAATGGCATTGTCAAAGCTCAACAAGGAACTTGTTCAGCTTATGGAAAGTTTCGGAGTCAAATCAGTAGGCATAAGCGGCAAGGACGCAGGTACAATCAAAGTTTCTAAAAGATATTCTGATGAAACTGACTTGGGCTATGTAGGAAAAATAAACAATGTTGATAATTCTCTCATCATGATGCTGCTTGAAAAAGACATCACTCCCATCATTTGCCCCATAGGGCTTGATGAAAATTATCAAGGTTACAACATAAATGCCGATGAAGCGGCGTGTGCAGTTGCAACATGTGTAAAAGCGGAAAAGCTGGTTTTTTTGACAGACATAGAAGGAGTGTGCAAAGATCCCAAGGATTCCTCAACAGTAATTCCAAAACTTTCAGTTCATGAAGCGAAACAATTCTTAAACAGCGGCGGTGCAGGAGGCGGCATGCTTCCAAAGCTCATGAACTGCATTGAAGCCGTGGAAAACGGAGTTTCCAGGGTGCACATCATAGACGGAAGAGTACAGCATTCGCTGCTTAAAGAATTTTTGAACAAAAAAATGGGTACAATGATATTAGCAAAGGGGAATATTTAAATTGAATAAAGAAAATTACATCTTAGAAGCAGAAAATTCACTTCTTAAAACTTACAAAAGATACGAAATTATTTTAGACAAAGGCGACGGGGTTTATCTTTACGATACTGACGGCAAGCAGTACCTCGATTTTGCTTCAGGCATAGCTGTCTTTGCCTTAGGATACAACAACCAGGAATATAATCATGCCTTAAAAAACCAGGTGGACAAACTTCTGCACACGTCTAACTACTACTACAACCTGCCTGCCATAGAAGCAGCAAAGAAATTTACTAAAGCTTCAGGGATGGACAGGGTGTTTTTCACAAACAGCGGCACTGAGGCAATTGAAGGAGCAATAAAGCTTGCAAAGAAATATGCCTACAACAAAGACGGCTCAGCCGGACATGAAATAATTTCAATGAACAACTCCTTTCACGGAAGAAGCCTGGGCGCACTTTCAGTGACAGGAAACCCTGAATATCAGAAGGCCTTCAAGCCTATGATTGAGGGAGTTAAATTTGCAGAAATGAACGACCTGGAAAGCGTAAAATCCCTGGTTTGTGAAAAAACATGTGCCATAATATTGGAACCTGTTCAAGGGGAAGGAGGAATTTATCCCGCAGACAAGGAATTCCTGCAGGGAGTTAAATCAATATGCGACGAAAATGATATTTTGCTTATTTTCGATGAAATTCAGTGCGGAATGGGAAGAACCGGATCAATGTTTGCATACCAGGATTACGGAGTAATGCCTGACATATTGACTTCAGCCAAGGCTTTGGGATGCGGCGTTCCTGTCGGAGCATTTGCAGCCAATGAAAAAACAGCATCAGCCATGGTTCCCGGTGACCACGGAACCACATACGGCGGAAATCCGTTTGTATGTGCAGCAGTGAGCAAGGTTTTTGATTTGTTTGAATCTGATAAAATTCTGGAAAATGTCTCTGAAATCACTCCATATCTGGAAAATGAACTTGATAAGCTTATAGAACAATATGATTTAATTGAAACAAGAAGAGGAAAAGGTCTCATGCAGGGAATTGTATTTTCTGTTCCTGTTGGTGATATTGTGTTAGAAGCTCAGAAGCAAGGCCTTATAATCATTACCGCAGGCAAAAATGTTATAAGACTTGTTCCTCCCCTTGTAATAACAAAACAACATGTTGATGAAATGATTGTGAAATTCAAATCTTCAATAGACTCTGTAGTTAATACAAACAATAAACATTAGAATTTACAAATAGTAGGGGCGGATCTTGTGTCCGCCCGTATTATTGATTAAATAATCTTGTTATCTTCGAAGGACAGTAGTCCTCCCTACATGATTGAATTACCTATCGCCAACATAAATAAACTGACGGCTCTTCTTTTATTTGTTTATTGCCTTTTCGATTCTGTTTCTTACTTTTTCTTCACCCATAATCTGCTGAAGTTCCCATACATCAGGTGATGTGGCACGTCCTATGACTGCAATTCTTATTACAGAGCTTACATCACCCACATGTCCTTTGTACATTTCAGGATTTTTCTTGTAATCCTTTGGTTTTGCAGCATATCCGTTGTCCTGTGCTATTATTCTTATTTTATCAAACCACTGGCTCTGGTCGTCGCTGTGATCATATGTTTCAAGATAAGCTTTCAGCAGTTTTTTTGCTTCCTCATCATTTATGTTTTCAGGATAATTGTCAACAACATCAAAATATTCATCAAAGAAATAGCTTATGAATTCGAAAATCTGCTGGCAGTACATGAGGTCCTTGCGTGGTTTATCTCCATTCCTTCCAACATTAAGAAGCTTAATTACATCTTCCTTGTGTTTAGAAAGTACATTTGTTATTTCAGTTTTGTGTGCTTTAGCCCAGTCAAGCATGAAGTTAAAAATATCTTCTGCTGCAAACTTAAGGAGTACGTCCTTGCTTATGTTGTTAAGTTTATCAAGGTCGAACAACGCTCCGGAATTGCTCATTTTTTCTAATGCAAATTTGAAATTGTCCGTATGGCTGTCAGGATTTTCAATTCTCCACTCTTCGTAATTGGAATTTAAAATTGTCAGCAGGTATTCTCTCACCGCTGCAGGATGATATCCAAGGTCCATGTAGAATCCAAGTCCAAGTTCCGGGTCTTTTCTTTTTGAAAGCTTTCTCTTTGCTCCGTTATCCATTTTCATAAGGTGTGCTGTATGGCAGTAAACAGGAGTATCCCATCCCAGTGTTGTAAATATTTCATAATGAATTGGAAGTGTTGAAAGCCATTCTTCCCCTCTTACAACATGTGTCACTCTCATGAGATGATCGTCAACAACATGGGCAAAATGGTATGTAGGTATTCCGTTTGTTTTTAAAATTACTATATCCTGATAATTTTCATGTATTGTGAGATGGCCTCTGATGGCATCATCTATTTCAAATGTTCCTTCTTCAGTTCCCATAGACTTGAATCTGATTACAAATTCTTCGCCCTTTGCCAGTTTTTCCTGGACTTCTTCAAGTGTAAGATTTCTATCCTTAGCCCACTTGCCGTAATACCCCGTATTCACATTTTCTTCGGTTTGTTTTTTTCTTGTTTCTTCAAGCTCTTCTTCTGTGCAAAAACATGGGTATGCTCTTCCCTGCTCTACCAGGTATTTTGCAACGCACTGATAAATTTTGCCGCGGTTGCTTTGGAAGTAAGGTCCGTAGTTTCCAATTTCTCCTTCAATACCTGCTCCTTCGTCAAACTTCAGCCCGAAGTATTCGAGAGATGAAATTATTGTTTCAACAGCTCCTTCAACCTTTCTCTTTTCGTCTGTGTCTTCAATTCTCAGCATGAAGACACCTTCGCTTTGGTGAGCAAGGCGTTCGTCAACAAAAGCTCCATAAAGATTTCCAAGGTGAATGAAACCTGTAGGACTTGGAGCCAGTCTTGTAACCTTTGCTCCTTCTTTCAGATTTCTTTTGGGAAACACTTCTTCTTCATAATATTGTACTGATTCCTTTATATCCGGAAACAACATTTCTGCAAGTTTTTTATAATCCATTTTTTCCTCCGCATAGCACTAGTATGTGTTTTTGTAATTAAAATAACAAAAGACGGTATTTATCACATACACCGTCCTCAAACATTTCTGGTAACAATAGGGAATCATACCCCTGATTCCACCTTGAGATGGTGGCAGACCGCTTGACCATGAGTCATAGACAGTTTTCATAATTATATACTTATTAACATATTTTGTCTACTATTTTTGCAGTATCAATGTTTGCAGCAGTGTCCTCCAACATCTCCGGTCTTCATCATTAAGATTTCACCGTTTTCTTCGGAAACTTCTTCGAAACCAATGCTTTCAAAAAGCATTTTGCATTGCTTTCCTATTTTTGCATAAGTCTTTTCAGCTCCCATGTCAAAAGCTTTTCTCACAATCATTCTTATTATTAAATCACCATATTTTTTACCTCGATGTTGTACCAAGACACAAACCATGTCAGCAAAAAATTTTCCTTCTTTAAAAAGCAATCTTCCCGTACCAACAGGTACATTGTCTTCATACACAACAAGGCTGAATGCAAAATCATCATAAATATCCGTTATGAGATTTTCATCTGCTTTTAGTTCATAACAAAATACATTTTTTCTTAAGGATATAGCATCACTTATATTATCCCTGCCTTGAAGCCACCTGGTATTTATCATATTGCACCTCTTATATTTTGCATATATTATATCATTGTCTTCTAAAGTTGTACATTAGGAATTTAGATTATTTAAGGGATATAAAATAAAAATTCAGGCTGCTATATGCAGCCTGGATTTTTATTTTATATTCTGTGAAGCATGTGCACCTGCTATTCTTCCGCTTGTGAGGGCAAACTGAACTGCGCTGCCTGACATGTAAACCTGATTGTACATAAGCTTGTTTGCGCATTCTCCTCCTGCATAAAGATTGTTTATAACAGTTCCGTCTTCACGAAGAACCTGATAATTCTCGTTCGTTTTAACTCCTCCGAATGTTCCCATTGTTTTAGGGTAAAGCTTCAATGCATAGAATGGACCTTTTTCCACTGCAGACATGAAGTTTGCATTTTTTCCGAATTCATCAACTCCTGATTTTGCACCTGTGTTGTACTTAGATAGTGCTTCAACAAGATTTTCTGTAGGGACTCCCATGGAAACAGAAAGCTGTTCAATATTTTCTCCCTTTACTGCTTCCTCAGTTGGCATTGCAGCTTCAATTGCTTCAATAGTCTTTGAATTTGCATCGCTTGAATCAAGGATCATCCATGCTGATTCCTGTGCAAGAATTTTATTTGTTACAATCGCATAATGAGTATCTTCATTTGTGAAGCGCTCTCCGTTTTCATTAACATAAACCTTTGTCCAGTCCCAGCTGAGTCCTTCAGTTCCAGGAACCTTTGTTGAACTTGCAAGCCCTATTATCCAGTTGTCTTCATAAAGTGCAGCTCCTACTTCTTCAGCCATTAAAATTCCGTCTCCTGTTGATCCAGCAGTTGCAGCGCTTAACTCTGCAGTACCTTTGGCATCAGGAACAAATCTCTCCAGTAATTCTTCATTTTTTGCAAATCCCCCAGCTGCAAGAATTACCTTCTTTGCAGTTATTTTGTAATTCCCGTCTTTCCCTTCAGCTTCAACACCCACAATATCACCATTATCATTTGTTATCAATTTTGTAGCCTTTGTTTCAGTCATTATTTCTATGTTATTTTTTCTCACAAAATTTTCTATACTTTGAATAAGAGCTGCTCCACCTTTTTTACCGTCAATTTCAGCCGGAAAGTGCAGTCTCTTTACAGGGTCAACACCAAAACCTTCAATGCTTCCATATTTGTGACCTACATAATCCGCAAGCCATTCAGTTGTTACAACAGCTTCATCCATAAATTTGTCAACTGCTTCATAGTCCGGATAAATGCTGTCTGGATTGCTTGTGGACTGTCTTTCTTTCCAAAGTGCCATCCATGATTCTTTTGAGTCCTGTATGCCTGCTTCTCTCTGGAATTTAGTGTCAGTAGCTGAAATTCCGCCTCCTGAAAGTCCTGTGGAACCTCCTGTAACAGCAAGCTTTTCAAGTACTATGACATCTGCACCGTTTTCATAAGCTGATGCTGCTGCAGTGAGACCTGTTCCGCCAGCTCCTACAACTACAACATCTGTAGAGAGTTCAGTCGTTGTTTTCTCCCCTGAATCATCACTCTTAGCCTTTAATGCTTCAACATCTCCTCCTGCTTGTTTTACGCAGTCTTCAACGGCAGTAAGTATTGCATTTGATGTGTATGTGGCACCTGAAACAGTGTCAACTGAAAGAGTTTGGCCATATACAATTTCCTGAGGTATGCGTTGTATTGGAGTATCGCTTAAACCCTTTGTTTCAGAATGATCAACCACTTTTACAGAAACTATTTTTGTATCGCTGAATTCAACTTCAACCTTTACATCACCATTGTTTCCTTTTGCAGTTGACGTATAAGTTCCGGCTTTGTACAATGCTTCGGCACCGTCCCCTCCCTTTTGCCCAGACTGGCATGCTACCAGACCAAACACCATTACAAAACACAACAATATGCTTAATAGCACTTTTGATTTTTTCATAATTTTTCCTCCTGAATTTCACATTTGTTAGTTTGTGTTGTTCAAACGCTTTTACTCATCATAGTCCATTGTGTTAAAACCATGTCAAGGCCTTTATATGTTGATTTTAATAAAAATAAAAAACAAACCTTGTGTTTACCCAAGGTTTGTTACAGTAATTTTGAAGCAATATATATGTTCTGGTAAACATTTATGCCATTAAAAACATGAAATGGATTGTGCTCAGTCACAGGCCCAATCTCTGATGTTTCCAGGATTTTCATGTACCTTGACAATATTTCTTCACTTCTTTTCTTGTCATACATTTTATTTTTTCTGTTGTTGTCATCAATGTAAATATACGATCCTGAAATAATTCCGTCACTTTTTAATAAAGGAAGGACAATGTCCTGTAAAATCTCCCCTTCCGTTTCCTCATATACTCTTGTCATCTGATAATCTATGATTACATCAACAGAATTTTTCCTTATGGGGATACTTTTGTAATCACAGCATAAAAACATGAAATTTCTGTGATCGTAATGATTTTCCAGGTCTGCCTTAAGCTGTCTCATGCGGTCCAGGTCATAGTCAATAAGTATGTATGTGGAATTGGCGGGGAGATATTTGATGTACTGCATGAGGAAAAAACCAACACAATTGTCCAGTTCAATTATATAAGAATCTTCTTTCACGCAGTCCCTGATTTGTTCAATCATTGACGCCATTCCCTTGTAAAGGAAGTTGTTATAGATATGGGACGAATTTGAAAGATACTCTTCCTTGGATGGCATTTTTCTGCCGTTTATAAGCTTTGTACGAACAGATTTCTCATTGATGAAAATTCCATTTTTAATCACGGATTTGTATCCGCAGGAACAGTTGAGATTTGCCTCCATAACAGAGTCCCTTTCAATTGTTCCATCAGACAATCTTATTGTTTTGCCGCATTCAGGGCACACAAGCATATAAAGCGCAGACAGTGGAAAACCCAGCTTATTATTTCCTGCATATTCCTCTGATTTAATAGATGTTATTTTTTTATTCAAAAGAGAATTAAATTTTCTAATTCTTAAAAGTTCCCTGGAAGTTTCTCTTTTCTTTTCCTCAAGGAATGAAAGATATTGCTTTCTGAATGTTGCAGAGTTGCTTCCGCTGATTCTTTGCACCGTAAGAATTTTTTGAATTTCCACAAGAGAAAAGTTCAAATTTTTAAGCTCAATGATCTGTTTTAAATCACTGCTGTCAGAGTCGTTAAATTTGTATTGTCCGCCGTTTTTTTCCGCAACAAGAAGTCCCATGTCCAGGTAATGCCTCACAGCATCTTGTGTAATATTGTGCAATCTTGCAAATTCACCAATTTTCATTTTTATCCTCGGATTTTATTATCATATATCAAAGATTATAACAATATTTAATGCTCATGACAATGAATAATGTTGTAGTTTTTCCTGTTTGTGGTATAATATTAACAGTATCAGCAAAATAAACTGAGGTGATGATTATGACGTTAGGTGAAAAGTTAAGAAGCATCAGAAAAGAAAATGATATGACTAAACAGGAACTGGGCAACGTTTTGAATGTACCTAAAGAAAGAATCAAGCTTTACGAAAACAACGAAGAAGTACCATCAGATTTTTATTTGTCGGCTTTTGCACAATATTTCAATATTTCAGTTGAAGAACTGACAGATGCTGAATAAATAATATTAAATATTCTTAACATTATTATGGTTGTATTTATAATTTAGCTATGTTAAATTAATATCAAAATCTAAGCTTAAGGATTTTCTAAGAGCAAGGAAACAAATAAAAATGTTCTCTATGATTATTCCTTGTTATGCAAGGAATATTTTTTGTATAAGGAGGTATTATGGACAAAAGAATCGGCGTCATAGGAATAGTGATTGAAGATTTGTCCCGCATAGCCGAAGTAAATGATATTCTTCACCAGTACGGCGATATCATAATAGGCAGAATGGGCATCCCCTACAAGGAAAGAGGAGTGAATGTAATTTCAATCATCGTAGACGGAACCACAGACGATATAGGAGCTCTTACCGGCAAGCTTGGAAAAATCAAAGGATTGAGCGTAAAAAGCGCCTTATCCAAAAAATAGGAGGATTTATGAAAAAATCTATGAAGAAATTGAGTTTGCTTTTGATTCTGGCAATGATATTGTCCATTTTTGCAGGCTGCAGCAGCAAGACAGACAACGCTCCGGCAAATCCACAGGAACCTGCACCGCAGGAACAAGTAAAAGAAGAACCAAAAGAGCCCATTGATGTAACAATTGCAGGCCTCATGGGACCAACATCCATAGGCATGATAAAAATGATTGACGAAAAAGCAATGAACAGCGAACAATACAACGTTGAATACATAGCTGAAAGCGCACCTGATGCACTGAGCGCAAAAATAATAAACGGCGACATCCAGATTTCTTCCGTGCCCATAAACCTTGCAGCTGTTTTGTACAACAAGACAGGCGGAAAAATTAAGCTTATGGCTGTAAACACTGTAGGAAACCTTTACGTTGTTGGAAGCGACAACACTTCAACAATTGCAGAACTTGAAGGAAAAACACTTGGAATGAGCGCAAAGGGTTCAACTCCCGATTATGCTATGAACTATATTTTAAAGCAAAACAATCTTGAAGGCAAAGTAGAGCTCGATTACAGCACAGACCATGCAACACTTGCTCAGGCTGTAATTGCAGAAGACACAAAAGTTGCTCTTCTTCCTCAACCCTTTGTTACACAGACAACAATTAAAAATGAAAATGTAAAAATGCTCATAGATTTAAATGAAGCATGGAAGGAAGCAACTAAAGGTGCCAGTGAGCTTTATACAGGCTGCATCATAGTAAACACTGAATTTGCAGAAAACAATAAGGAATTTGTAGCTGAATTTTTAAAACAATACGAAGAATCGGTAAACTGGGTTTTAGAAAATCAAAAAGATGCATCAGTGTTAGTTGAGAAAAACGGTATTATGCCAAGCGCTGCAATAGTAGAAAAAGCAATTCCTTACTGCGGAATCACATACAGATCAGTTTCAGCAGAAAAGGAAAAATTAAGCAGTTTTTATGGGATATTGTTTGAATCAAATCCTGCTTCAGTAGGAGGAAGCATGCCAGATGAAAAATTCTATTTTGCTGAGTAAGTACAGGAATTTTTTCATAATCATATTTTGGATAACTGTGTGGGAGATACTTTCGCTGATAATCAATCAGGAGATTTATCTCCCTTCTCCCTTTGCCACTTTTAAATCATTGTTTGATTTAATGTTTGATAAAGTAACTTACATAACAATTCTTTACAGCACGTACAGGACTCTGACGGGATTTTTAATTTCAACATTTTTTGGAGTAATGCTGGGTTTTGTGTGCGGAATGAACAAATCAATTTACAATCTTTTAAATCCTTTGGTCAGCATCATAAGGAC